>Ga0118677_10001571_pt1 | contig 48046 bp, 40 predicted proteins | sample AliMusrvi5mmetaG_FD_86154 | JGI IMG/M metagenome (GOLD analysis project Ga0118677, IMG submission 86154) | reverse complement strand
TTGAATTGCTCTCCAGCGGCCTGTTCACCGCGCAACTACCCGCCGCCGCGCGTCCTTGAGTTGCGGAACACGAGACATCCATGCTCTGATCCACGTAGATGGTCAAATCGTGTATCCGCGTGTTGCTTAGCAGGCTCCCGCTGTCCGCAACCGTCGCCAGCACATCCTGTCCAGGAAATCCCATCAGCGCCGACACCTGCTTGCCCAGTCCGCCAATCGATTCCCCATGCCAGTTCAGCGAGCGCGTTTTACACACACCCTGCGGAATCGTCAGCGCCACACCGTGCGCCTGCGCGTAGTTCAACGCACTCTGCAGAGCATTCGTGTCGTCTATTGTCCCATCGCACACCGCGCCAAATTCCTTCACGCTGCGCTCGGCCTGCTGCGCTCCGCTTGTCCGCAGGTCCGTTACCCGCACGCCGTTAGGATTCGTAAATCCATCGGTTCCCGTATACGTCGGCGGAATCTCCACCGCGCCGGTCGTTCCTGCTGCCGTAATAGCGGCCTGCAAAGTCGTCTGCGCACTGCCCGCCGCTGGAGCCTGCACCCCATTTACTGCCGGAGTCTGCAAGGCCCCCGTCATATTCCCGCCCGCCAGCGGAACCGCCTTGCTGAATGTCGCGTCCACATAGTGTTTGTCCGCTGCCTGCAACGGCTGCGTGGGATCGGCGTTCAGATAGAGTGGTCCGCTCAGTGTCCCGCCTGACGCCGTCAGAAGACTCTGCGTCAATTGCGAAATGGACTGATCCACATACGCCTTGCTCACCGCCTGCACAGCCTGCGCCGCCGGCATCACCTGCGCCCGCGACCTGGCCGACCTCGGCTACAAGGTCACCGTGTTCGAGGCCCAGCAGGTCGCCGGCGGCATGCTCCGCACCGGCATCCCCGACTACCGCTTGCCGCACGACGTCATCCAGCGCGAGATCGACCAGGTGCTGGCGAAGGGCATCGAGCTCAAGCTCGGCCGTCGCGCCGGCACGGACTTCACCGTCGACGGCCTCTTCGAAGACGGCTACAAGGCCGTCTACCTGGCCACCGGCCTGCAGAAGAGCGCCGAGGCGCCGCTCCCGGGCGACGACCTCGACGGCGTCACGCGCGCCGTCGAGCTGCTCCGCGAGCTCAACCTCGGCGGCACGCCGGCCGTGGGCGACAAGGTCGTCGTGATCGGCGGCGGCGACGTGGCGCTCGACGCCGCGCGCTCCGCCATCCGCCTCCAGAAGCAGGCCGGCAAGGAGCCGGACGTGACTCTCGTCTACCGGCGCACCAAGGTCGAGATGCCGGCCAACGTGACCGAGGTCGAGGAGGGGCGTGAGGAAGGCCTCACGGTCGAGTTCCTCGTGCAGCCGCTCGCCATCGAAGGCAAGGGCGGCAAGGTGGCCTCCATCAAGCTGCAGCGTTGTGAGCTCGGTGAGCCCGACGAGTCCGGCCGGCGTCAGCCGGTCGCCATTGCCGGCTCCGAGTTCGAGCTCGAGGCCGACACCATCGTCTTCGCCGTCGGCCAGGCGCTTGTGGACGACTTCGCGCAGGGCTGCGACGGCCTCGAGCTCGAGGCCGGCCGGATCCGTATCGACCGCGACACCATGATGACGACCCGCGAGGGCGTCTTCGCCGGTGGTGACGCGGCGGCAATCGGCTTCTACACGGCCATCGAGGCCGTGGCGGCGGGCCGTAGGGGCGCCGCCTCCATCCACAACTTCCTGCGCGGCCAGCACCTGCTTCCCGTGTGGGACGACGAGCGCGAGGTCGCCCGGCCCACCGACGAGGAGCTCGCCGCCATCGCCATCGGCCAGCGCGTGCCGATGCAGATGGTCGACGGCCTCCAGCGCCGCGGCGACTGGAACGAGATCAGCGACGGCTACACGGCCGAGCAGGCCGTCGCCGAGGCCGAGCGCTGCCTGAACTGCGCCGTCTGCAGCGAGTGTGACAGCTGCGTGCGCGCCTGCCCCAGCGGCGCCGTCGACTGGGACCAGACGGAGATCATCGAGGACATCACCGTCGGCGCCGTGATCATCGCCACCGGCCACCAGGAGTTCGACGCACGCCGCAAGCGCTCGCTCGGCTACGGCCGCTACGACAACGTGATGACGCAGAGCCAGCTGGCACGGTTGCTCGCCGCGGCCGGTCCGACGGCCGGCGAGCTCGAGCGCCCGTCCGACAAGAGCGTGCCCAGGAACGTGCTCATGCTGCAGTGCGTCGGCTCGCGCGACTGCCAGTCCTCCGGCAACGAGCACTGCTCGGCCGTCTGCTGCCTGTTCGCCACGCTGCACAGCTCGCTGATCAAGCAGCACTACCCGGACACCGAGGTCACGATCGGCTACACCGACCTGCGCGCGCCGGGCAAGGCGCACGAGGAGTACTACAAGCTCGTGCAGTCGCGCGGCGTGCGCTACGTGCGCGGCCGCGTCAGCGAGATCATCGAGGAGCCCGACAAGAGCCTGCGCGTGCGTCTCGAGGACACGCTCACCGGGCGCAAGAGCGAGGAGCTCTACGACCTCGTCGTGCTCTCGGCCGGCCTCGAAGCCAGCGAGGGTACCAAGGACATCGCCCACGTCGCCGGCCTGCAGACCGCATCCGCCGGCTTCATCAAGGAGTACCACCCGAAGCTGGCGCCGGTGGACACGCAGCGCACCGGCATGTTCGTGGCCGGCACGGCGCAGGGCCCCAAGAACATCCCCGACTCGATCGCCCAGGCGAAGGCGGCAGCGGCCCGTGCCATCGGCATGCTCAGCACGGGCTTCGTCCTCACGCCGGCACAGGTCGCCGCGAGCGACCCCGACGTGTGCATCGCCTGCGGGGTCTGCGAGACGGTCTGCCCGCAGGGCGCCGTAGCTGTGACCACCGGCGCCGATGCCCACTCCGTGGTCGACCCCAACATCTGCCGCGGCTGCGGGATCTGCAACGCGGAATGCCCGACGGGCGCCATCCAGCTCGGCGGCTTCAGTGACGACGAAGTGCTGGCGGAGGCGACGGTCTGATGGCCGCCGCTGCGGCCGGCCGCAACGTCGTCGCCTTCTGCTGTCGCGAGTGCGCCTACGCGGCCGCCGACGCCAGCGCCAACGCGCGCACGTCGCTGCCGCCGACCGTGCGCCTCGTGCTGATGCCCTGCACGGGCCGCGTCAGCCCCCTGCACCTGTTGAGCGCCCTCGCCGAGGGCGCCGACGGCGTCATGGTCGCCGGCTGCCTCGAGGGCCAGTGCCACTACCGCGAGGGCAACTTCAACGCCATCGACCGCGTCGCGTTTGTGCAGCGCCTGCTCAAGAGCGTGGGCGTCGAGGCCGAGCGCTGCCGTATGTTCACGATGAGCGCCGGCGAGCCGCCGAAGTTCGTCGCCGCCGTCAAGGAGATGGACCGCGTGATCGGCGGCCTGCCGCCGCTGGAGCGGTCCGCCGCGCCGGTACCGCCGGCGGCGGCCGTGAGGGGGGCCGCCTGATGCCGCTCACCAATCGCGGGCGCGAGATCCTCAGCCGCGTGCCGGGTGGCACGCTCCAGAGCACCACCGGCGTCGGCTGCGAGATCGTGCGTCATGAGGAGCTCTGCGTGGGCTGCGGCAAGTGCGCCACCAACTGCCCGTCCGGCGCCTCGGAACGCAGCGAGACGTTCGACGTGTATCAGCTCCTTGACGCGCCGGCCGGCAGTCGTCGCGGCGCACTCGGCGACGCGCTGCGGCGCATCATGCGGCACAAACCCGACGGCCTCATCGAGGTCCCGGCGCGCGTGACCGTGCTCCGCACCATCTCCTACGACGACGACAAATGCCTCGGGTGCGGAACCTGCGCGCGCGGTTGCCCGGCCGACGCCATCGAGGCGCGGCCGCCGAAGGCGGACGCCGCGCCGGCCGGCTCTGTCGCGGCCGCATCTGCCGGCGCCGCCCCGCCCGCGAAGGCGCGCGCATGACCCCCGGCAACGGCTCCGGCCAGCTCGCCGGCGAGCGGCCGCTCGTGCTCCTCTGCGAGTGCGCCGGCACGATGAAGAACATCGACTTCGACCGGCTCGAGACGCGCGCCGGCCTGCACGCCGACACGCGGCGTGGCACGCACTGGTGCAGCCGCGAGGGCCAGGCCCAGCTCCTCGAGCTCATGGAGGCCGGCGACGGGCGCCAACTCGTCTTCGCCGGCTGCTCCGCGGACTTCGCCGCGCGCCGCTTCCACAAGCTGCTCACGCGCGGTCTGCAGATGGAGATCGCCGACATCCGCGAGGGCTGCAGCTGGGTGCACGGCGAGGACGTGGACGCGGTGACCGACAAGGCCGTCCGCGTCGTGGACTCGTCGATCGCCTACCCGGATGCGCCGGCCGACACGGTGAGCTACGCCGAACGCCGGGACACCGTCGTGGTCATCGGCGGCGGCGTTGCCGGCACGCAGGCCGCCGTGGAGCTCGCCCAGATGGGCCACAAGGTCGAGCTCATCGAGCGGCGACCGTTCCTCGGCGGCCGCGCCGCCCGAATCGGCACCGTCTTCCCCACCAACGACTGCGGCCAGTGCCTGCCCACCACCGATGCGCAGGCCGGCACGCGCAAGTGCTTCCACCGCAACGTCGCCATCGACCACCCCAACCTCGACATCTGGCGCCGCGCCACCGTCGAGTCGGTCGGCGGCCACCCCGGCGACTTCGAGGTGAGCATCCGCCGCCTGCCCAACCTCGTCACCGACGCTTGCATCAACTGCGGCACCTGCGAGACGGTCTGCCCGGAACCCGCTTCGGAGCCGGGCAAGAAGGCCATCTTCACCGAGTTCTACGACGGCCGCGTGGTGCGCACCATCGATCTCGACACCTGCACGTTCTGCGGCAAGTGCGCCGAGTCGTGCCCGGTCGAGGCGATCGACTTCACGCAGTCGCCGGAGCGTGCCACGGTGCACGCCGGCGCGATCCTCACGGCCACCGGCTGCGAGCCGGCGCCGCCCAAGTACTACACCGACCTCGGCTACGGCCACGACGGCGTCGTCACGCAGGTCGAGCTCGCCGAGATGCTGGACTCCTGGGAGGGCCAGGCGTCGCTCGGCGTCATGCCGGCCAAAGACATCGTGATGGTCCAGTGCGCCGGCTCGCGCGACAGGCGCCACCTGCCGCACTGCTCCCGCCTCTGCTGCATGATCGCGCTCAAGCACGCGATCAGGCTCAAGACGCTGTTCCCCGAGATGCACGTCACCATCTGCTATCTCGAGATGCGGACCGCCGGCGTGGGCTACGAGAACTGGTTCCTCGCCGCCCGCGAGGCCGGCGTTGAGTTCCTGCGCGGCACGCCGCCGGAGGTGCAGTTCGACCGCGACGGCAACCCCGTCATCGAACTCGAGGACGTCACCGCCGCGCGCAAGCGCGTGCTACGCCCGGACCTCGTGGTGCTCAGCACCGGCATGGTCCCCGCGACCGACACCGAGCACATCGCCGAGACGCTCGGCATCGAGCGCGACGAGGACGGCTTCATCGAGATCCTCGACCACAAGAACCGCGCCACCGAGACCAGCAGCGAGGGCATGTTCGTCTGCGGCTCGGCCTCCGGCCCCAAGGCGCTCATCGAGGTCAACACCGAGGCGGGCGCGGTGGCCGGCGAGATCCACAACTTCCTGACGTCGCCGGGGCGGCGCGGCACGCCTGCATCGCAGGTGGATGCCGCCCAATGCGTCGGCTGCGACACGTGCATGACGATGTGCCCGTTCGCCGCCATCACGCTGGTGGACAGGCCGGCGGACGCGGCGCGTCCGGCCGACGTCAAGGACGACGGCAAGCTGGCCGTGATCGACGCGGAGACCTGCCGCGCCTGTGGCATCTGCGCCGCCAACTGCCCCGAGGTCGCGATCGCCCACAACCTCGGCGACGAGGCGCTCTTCGGGCGCATCGCGATGATGGCGCAGGCCGCCGACAAGCCGATCATCGGCTTCTACTGCAAGGAGTGCGCCGGGGCCGCCATCGGGCTGAGCGGGCAGCACCGCGACAAGTACCCCGAGAGCGTGCGGCTGATCGAGCTGCCCTGCCTCGGCAGGCTCAGCGCGCTACACATCGTCGAGGCCGCTCGCCTCGGCGCCGCCGGGGTGTTCCTCGCCGGCTGCGCGGAAGGCCGCTGCCAGTACCGCACCGGCGATACGAGCGCTCTCGAGCAGCTGCACATCGCCGAGGAGGTGCTCGCCGACAGCGGCACGCCGCTGCCGCTGGAGCTCTGGCACCTCTGCGCCGTCGACCGGCTCAGCGTGGGCCGGCGGATCCGCATGTTCGCGGCCAAGGCCGCCGGCGACGAGCTCTCGCTGGAGATGCTCGAGCGCGAGATGGAGCTGATCGGCGCCGGAGCCGGCGCCCTGGCGGGCGCCACAGTCGGCGCCGCCTGCGAAGGAGGTGAGGGCTGTGGCCGTGGTCACTGACAGCGCCTATCCGCAGGCCGTCGTCGACGAGTTCCAGCGTCTCGCCAAGGAGTGCTACCCCTGCTACCAGTGCGGCACCTGCACCTCGTCGTGCCCCAGCGGTCGCGAGCTTTACCGCGGCCCGCGGCGGCTCGTCCGCCTCATCCTGGCCGGCGAGATCGACGCCGTGCTCAAGAGCGACGACCTCTGGCGCTGCACCGAGTGCGGCACCTGCACGAGCGTCTGCCGCATGGACATCGACGTGTCGGCGGTTCTGCACGGCCTGCGCCGGCTCGAACGCGATCACGGCGCCATCCGCTGCCCCGAGCGCTCCGCCGCCGACGTGGCGGCGACGCGCCTTGGCAAGCGGCCGCGCATCGACAACGTCCAGTTCGCCGCAGCCATGGCCACCAAGGGCCACGTGCCCAGGGACAAGGTCGGCGCCGCCGGCATGGGCATGAAGCTGGCGAAGCAGATGTTGCCCGGCAGCCGGAGGCGACGGATGGGCGAAGCCGGCCCCGCCGGCGACCTCACGACCGCCGCCGGACCCGCCGTGACCCTGCCGTTCTACGCCGGCTGCGCGCTGCCGCAGGACCACGAGCTGTACGCCGTGGTGCACGAGGTGGCCGCCGGCTTCGGCGTCCGCCTCGACGAGGCGGCGGACGCCGGCTGCTGCGGCCACCCCAGTCGCGGCGCCGTGCCGAGCCAGTACGCTTCAGATGAGCGCGTCTGCACCGCGTGCCCGGCCTGCGACGCCGGCCTCGTGGAGTCCGGCGTCGACGCGGTCCCGCTCTGGGACGCACTCACCGAGCGCGCGCGCCGCGGCGGCCTCACGATGCAGGCCGCGGCCCCCGGCTTCGTCCCCTACGTCGGCTGCCTCGCCGACCGCGACGCTGCTCTGGCCTCGCTCGGCGACGCCGCCGATCAGGCGGGCGTCGTCATGGAGCTCGACTACCCGACCCTGCATAGCGGCTGCTGCGGCGCCCTCGGCGGCATGTACCGCGGCGCCACCAAGGCGAGCATGATGCTGCTCGAATTCGCGGCCGGCCGCCGTGCCCCGATCGTCACAACCTGCTCGCTCTGCCGCGACAACGTGCGCTCCGCCGCGCGAGAGCTCAAGCTCGACGTCCCCGTCCACTTCTGGCCCGAGTTCTTCCGGGCCGTCCCGACCGCTCCGGAGGCTCGTTCCGATGACTGACGACACCGCCAAAGACGTGCAGGGCGCGGACGACGCCGTGGCCCGGGCCAAGGCCGGCATGGCGATCGCGCCCGACGACGGGTCCACGCCCGACGGGCCCAACCTCGACAACCCGTACGCCCACATCGCGGAGACCGAGTTCAAGGGCCGCACCACGGCCCGCCGCGACCTGGTCGACCGCATCGTCAACGACCCGCGCATGCACGACCACAAAGAGGGCTTCGAGAGCTGCATCCAGTGCGGCATCTGCACCTCCGGCTGCCCGGCGGCCCGCTTCACCGACTACGTCCCTCGCGAAGTCGCGCGCCGCGCTCTCGAAGGCGATCCCACGCTGCTCGAGGACGACTCCGTGTGGTTCTGCTTCTACTGCTACACCTGCCAGAGCCGCTGCCCGCGCAAGAACAGCGTCGCGGTGATCAACCAGGTGGTGCGCAGCATGCAGGTCGAGAGCGGCTACGGCGTCAAGCACGTCGAGATGTTCGCCGCCTGGGGCGAGCAGTTCTACGACAAGGGCATGGGCGGCACGCCGCACGTCTTCTTCAGCGCCATCGCCGAGGCCTGGGGGCCGAAGTGGAAGGACTTCATCGCCAACCGCGATGCGATGCGTGAGGAGATGGGTCTGGGCGGCATGTACCCAGCCGAGGAGGCCGTGAAGGAAGTGCAGACCATCATGGAAGAGACCGGCTTCTTCGACCGCGTCAAGAGCGTCGGCGGCTGGAAGGACCACGAGCCGGCGAAGCGCGAGTAGCCGCGCCGGCCGGAGAGCCGCAGCCGACCCGTCGTCGTCAGGCCGGCGGAGGCGCGCCGGAGGAAGGCGCGGATTCGGCCTCCTCCTCCGCGTGCTTGCGGATGATCGTCCGCGCGTCGATCACCAGCCGAGCCAGCGGCGCCGTCGCTGCGGCGCCGAAGATGCCGGCCACCGCGGCGCCGGTCATGGTGAGCACGAACACGGCGGTGACCGGCAGGTCGATCGCACCGCCGATGAAGAACACGCCGAGGTGTGAGCCCGCGAAGTAGGCGATCACGATCGCTATCAGCAGCGCCAGCGCCGCCGCCGGCCCCTTGTCGCCGAGCGCCAGGACGACCGCGAACACGCCGGCGATGAGGCCGCCGATGTAGGGGATGTAGTTGCCGAGGAAGATCACGAAGGCGATCACCGGCCAGGCGCTCACCCCGGCGATCGCCGCCGTCGCCCCCACGATCACAGCCTGGGAGGCGCCGATGCACGAGAGCCCCGCGACGTAGCGGCGCGTCGTGCGCACGAGGCTGGCGGTGATCTCGTCGCCGACGTCCTCCGGCAGCGTCAGGTGGCGCGAGACCCAGCGGCGCACGTCGGGTCCCTCCCAGAGGAAGAAGAAGCTGAAGCCTGCGGCGAGGAAGATGGCGACGACCCCGGAGTACAGGGCGCGCATGCCTCTGAGGGCCAGCGGCAGCACGCCGGAGGCGGCTCCGCGCTGGATGGAACTGATCTGCGTCCGCAGCCCATTGATGGTCCCTCGCGCCGCGCCATACCGTCCGAGCCAGCGATCGATCTCGTCGGCGCCGCCCTTGAGCATGCCCCAGATGTGCGGGCTGCGGTTGACCACGAGGGAGACGATCCCCCACGCCAGCAGCACCAGCCCGGCGACGATGAACACGCTGATGACGGCGGCGGCGAGCAGCCGCGGGACGTGCCAGCGGCGCGCCCACGCCACGAGCGGGCTGAGCGTGGTCGCCAGCACGATGCCGATCAGCGACGGGATGATGAACGTGCCGAAGCGCGCGAGCCCCATGAAAGCGAGGATGACGAGAATGGTGATGCCGAGCACCCACCAGCTGCCGCGCCCGGCGCGCTCGAGCGCCCCGCGGGGCAGCGGCCCCGGCCGCGTGGCGGCCGCGCTCGCGCGTACGTCGTGCAACTGTCTGACCTCCCTCGACCGTCGAAGCTTCCCTGCAGGCTTCGCACGAGCCGCCGGGTTTCCTGCGCCGCAGGCGGCTGCGACACCGGCGCACGGGCCCCGAGGCATCGATCCCTGCGCGGCAGGCGGCGTCGCGCCGTATAATCGCGGTCACACCACGAGCGATCCCCCGACCGGGCTCGCCAGCCCGCCCCACCGGTGACCACATGCCTCATCCGAACGTGCTGCAGCAGGAACTCCGCCAGCTCGCCGCCGAACGCGACGTCGTGATCCTGGCGCACAACTACCAGCGCCCCGAGGTGCAGGACGCCGCCGACCACACCGGCGACTCGCTCGAGCTGTCGCGCATCGCCGCCGCGGACCCGCATCAGGTCATCCTCTTCTGCGGCGTGCACTTCATGGCCGAGACCGCCTACATCCTGGCGCCGCAGAAGAGGGTGCTCATGCCGGACAAGCGCGCCGGGTGCCCGATGGCAGACATGGTCACGGTGCACGGGCTGCGTGCGCTCAAAGCTGAGCATCCCGACGCCGTCGTGGTCGCCTACGTCAACACGTCGGCGGACATCAAGGCCGAGACCGACGTGTGCTGCACGAGCGCCAACGCGGTGCAGATCGTGGAGCGCTTCCCCAAGGACCAGAAGATCATCTTCGTGCCGGACCGTAACCTGGGCGACTACGTCGCTCGCCAGACCGGCCGCGAGGAGACGATGATCCTCTGGCAGGGCTGGTGCCACGTGCACGACGACTTCCGCGCCGCCGAGATCGAGGCGATCCGCGCCGCCGAGCCGGGCGCCGTCCTCATGGCGCACCCGGAGAGCCGGCGCGAGGTGCTCGACGTCGCCGACGTCGTCACGAGCACGTCCGGCATGCTGCGGTATCCGGCCGGGAGTGAGGCGACGACCTTCATCGTCGCCACGGAGACCGGCCTCCTGTATCGCCTCGGCACGCTCTACCCCGACAGGAAGTTCATCCCCGCGTCCAGGAGCGCGGTCTGCCCCAACATGAAACGCATCACGCTCGAGAAGTGCATCGCCACGCTGGGTGAGGAGTGGGACGACGTGCTCGACCACGAGGTCAGCGTCGGCGAGCACATCCGCGTCAAGGCGCTGCGGGCCGTGGAGCGGATGATCGAATAGCCGTGCCGGCGCGGTCGGACCACGGCGGCGCCGGATGATGCCAAAGAGAAGAGGGGCCGGCGAGCTCTCGCTCGCCGGCCCCTCCGTCCGTCGTCCGTCCGGCGAAGATCAGATGCCGGCCGGCTCCGCCACGGGTTCCGGCTCCGCGAAGAGCACCGTCGAGAGGTACCGCTCGCCGGTGTCGCAGAGCACGGTCACCACGAGCTTGCCCTTGTTCTCCGGCCGGCTCGCGACCGTGAACGCGGCGTAGGCGTTGGCCCCGGCCGAGATCCCGACGAGGATGCCCTCGGCCGCCAGCTCCCGCGCGAACGCGAAAGCCTGGTCGTTGGTGACCTGGACGACTTCAGCGTAGACGCCGGTGTTGAGGACCTTGGGCACGAACCCGGCGCCCATGCCCTGGATCTTGTGCGGGCCCGGCTTGCCGCCGCTGAGCACCGGCGAGTCCGTCGGCTCGGCGGCCACGATCTGCACGTCCGGCTTGCGCGCCTTGAGTACCTCGCCGACGCCTGTCACCGTGCCGCCGGTGCCCACGCCGCTGACGAAGATGTCGACCTTGCCGTCGGTGTCGTTCCACACCTCTTCGGCGGTCGTGCGGCGGTGCACCTCGGGGTTGGCGGCGTTCTCGAACTGCTGCGGCATGAACGCGCCGGGGATCTGCGTGCTGAGCTCGGTGGCGCGCGCGATGGCGCCCTTCATACCCTCGGGGCCGGGGGTGAGGATGAGCTCGGCGCCGTAGGCGCGCAGCAGATTGCGGCGCTCCACGCTCATCGTCTCCGGCATCGTGAGCAGGACCTTGTAGCCGCGCGCGGCGGCGACGAGCGCCAGCGCGATGCCGGTGTTGCCGCTGGTCGGCTCGACGATGGTCGTCTTCTCCTTGTCGATGAGGCCGGCTGCCTCGGCGGCCTCGATCATCGACAGGCCGATGCGGTCCTTTACGCTGCCGCCCGGGTTGAACGACTCGAGCTTGCCGACGATGGTGGCGCCGGAGCGCTCGGAGATGCCGCGCAGCTTGACGAGCGGCGTGCCACCGATGAGCTCGGTGATGTTCTCGGCGATCTTCACTTGGGTCTCCTTTGTCTCTGTCAGATCTGGTACATGGGCTGGCCGGCACGAAGCTGCCGTTCGCGCTCCGCGAGGTCGGCCACGCTGGTCGCGGCGAGCACGCCCTCGAAGGCCTCGGACGCCTGCCGCCAGACGGCGGAGGCACCGCAGAACTCCTCGAGGTCGCACTCGCCCTCGGTACACGCCGCGACGGCGAGCGGGCCGTCGAGCGCGGTGACGACGTCGAGCACACTCACCTGGTCCGGGCGGCGCGCGAAGGTGAACCCGCCGCCGACGCCGCGGTGGCTGCGCAGCAGCCCAGCCCGGCGGAGCGTCGCGAAGAGCTGCTCCAGGAACTGCTCGGGCAGGTCGCGCTCCGACGCCAGATCCGCGATGCGCACCGGCCGGGGCTCGCCTCCGGTGCGAAGGTCAAGCTCCACAAGTGCTCTCAGCGCATAGCGGCTCTTTGAAGAAACGTGCATTGGCCTCCGTCGGTCTCGCCAAGGCGTGCCGGCCTAATCTAGATATACCCTATAAGTATTATCAACAATCACTCTAGGGGCCTCGCCGCGAGGTGTCAAGAAAGCTGTGGGATAATCGGAGCACGATGAGCGGAGCGCGCGACCAGACGAGGGATGAGACGAACGACCGCACGAGGCCCGGGACGCGCGGCGCCACTGGCGACGAGATGCGCGGCGCCACCGCGTATCCGGGCGCATCGGCGGTGCTCGTGAGCCTGCCGGCGGCGCTCACCTCCCCGGAAGCGCCGCTGGAGCTATCGGTCGCGGCGGGGACCGTGGACGATGCGCTGCGCGCGGTCGCGGCGCAGGCGCCGCGGTTCGCGCAGCGCGTCTTCTACAAGGGACGGCCGCTGGTCACCGTCATCCTCAACGGCCGCCACCTGCCGCCGTCCGGCGCACTCGCGACCGAGACGTCGGCCGGCGACCGGATCCAGCTCATCCCACCGGTCGCCGGCGGCTGAGCGTCTGCGCCACCGATCGCCGGCCGCTGATCGTCTTCGCGGCCGACGCCCACGGCTCGCGACACCCCCGGCGCGGGCGTCATCTCACCCGCGAGCGGGTACGGACCCCCTGACTACCTTGGAGGATCGATTCCCTTGAGCTCCTGGTCCACCCGTGAACGCCGCACCGAACTGATGATGGCCTGCCTGCGCATCGTGATGGGCGTCATCTTCCTCTCCGTCTGGGGCTACAACCTGCAGAAGGGCTACTACTCGCCGCACGGCTGGGCGCACTTCGTGGACCACTACGCGCGCACGACCACCGTTGGGCCGTACCGCTCGTTCCTCGATAGCGTGATGATCCCCAACGCGAGCATCGCCGCGCGCGCGCAGTTCGTCACGGAGCTCGTCGTGGGTGGCTTCCTCGTCCTGGGGCTGTTCACGCCGGTGGTGGGGCTCCTCGGGGCCGTGTTCCAGCTCAATCTGCTGGTCGCCACGTCGGGCACCGCCGACTGGCCCGGCACCTACATCATCATGGCCGCGCTGCTGCTGGGGATCGCGCTCTCGCAGAGCGGGCGCACCATCGGGATCGACGCGCTGCTGGCGCGACGCCGGCCGAAGCCCCGCGTGCCGGTCTACTGACAGGCGCGGAAGCCGAGCAGCCGCAGGCGCACGAGGCACCACGTGATGTCGCGCACGGCGCCGAGCGTGCCGCGCCACGTGCCGGCGATCTTGGAGCGGCCGGCACGCTTTCGGTACTCGACGTCGCGTACCGCGATGCGCGCGCCGGCCATCTTCGCCTTGACCACCATCTCCGTGGGGAACGCGTAGGCGCGCTCCTCGAGCCGCAGCCCATCAAGCAGGTCGAGACGGACGGCGCGGAACGGGCTGTCGTCGCTGAGGCGCAAGCCGAAGAAGAGGCGCAGGTTGAAGGCCAGCCACACGTTGCCGAGGCGCTGGTGGAGAGGCATGCGCCCCGGCGAGACGCCGCGCACGGCCAGGCGGCGGGAGCCTACGACCAGATCGGCGACGCCGGCGAGGACCGGCTCCGCCAGGAGGCGCGACTGCGCCGGGTCGTCGGTGCCGTCGGCCTCGAGGAAGACGACGACGCGCGCGCCGCGCGCCGCGGCCTCGCGCGCGCCGGTCAGGCACGGGAACCCGTAGCCGCGGCGAGGCTCGCGCAGAAGTTCGCCGCCGGCCGCCACGATCAGGTCCGCGCTCCCGTCGGCCGAGCCGTTGTCGACGAAGAGCGTCCGGCTCAGCAGGTCGAGGTCGCGCAGTTCGCCGAGGAGCGCGGGCAGCGCCTCGGCCTCGTCGAGCACCGGCACGACGAGAAAGCAGTCTGAGAGCTGTGAAGGGTCGTCCACGCCTGAGCGCCCGCCTCGGTCTGGGTCTGGCCGCCGTCGCACTCGACGACCGCGTGCTGCATTCTACGGCCGGCGGCCCCATACTTGGACGACGATGAGGACGATCATGAGACGCGCAGCCCCACTCAGGCAGACCGTGTGAACGCGAGCGAGAGCTTGGCCATCCCCGCCGGCGGTCGCCTGCTGGTCGTGATGGCCAAGCCGCTGGTCCGCGGTGCCGTCAAGACACGGCTGGCGCAGGAGCTCGGCGCGGACGAGGCGCTGGCCGTGTACGCCGGCCTGCTCCGCGGGACCCTGCGACAGGCGGAACTGCTCGATGACGTGACCCTCGTGCTCGCCGAAGCCGGGCCGGCGCACGTCGCCGGCGCAGCGGGCGGCGCGGCGTGCAGGGCTGGTGCGGAGGCCGGAGCCGGCGACGGGGACAGCGTGGCGGCCGCTGATCCGCTCGCCGGACGCGACGGGCGCTGGCTCCGACTGGCACAGCGAGGCGCCACTCTGGGCGAGCGCCTCGCCGGCGTGTTCGAGGACGTCTTCGCCGCCGGCGCCGATGCGGTCGTGGTCGTCAACAGCGACAGCCCGCCGATCCCGCTCGAATACCTGGAGCAGGCGCTCGGGCGGCTCGCGCCGGGCGCGAGAAGCCTCGTCCTCGGCCCCGCCGCCGACGGCGGCTACTACCTCATCGGCGCGTCCCGGGAGACGTGGGCCCGGCGGCGCGACGCGATCACCGGGCTGCTGGCTGCATCCCCCATGAGCACTGCGTCGCTCCTCTCGTACACGCTGCGGGCGGCGAAGGCCCGCGGCCTCGAGGTGACTCAGCTGCCGCTCTGGATAGACATCGACCTGGCGGGCGACCTCGGCGCGCTCGCCCGGCTCAGCGGCGACGCGCCGCTGCGCGGCGAGCCTCTTCAGGGCCTGCGCGAGATCTACCTGCACGTCACGCATCGCTGCGCGCGCGACTGCCGCCACTGCTACAACCGCGACGCGGCCTGGGACCCCGACGAGCTGTCCACGGACGAGTGGATGGACGCCATCGACCAGAGCGCCGCGCTCGGCGCCGGCGGCTTCGTCTTCATCGGCGGCGACCCGCTGCTGCGCCCGGACTTCGCGCAGCTCGTCGACCACATCACGGGTACGCGGGGGGCGCGGGCGCGGTTCTTCTTCAACAGCTTCGTGAGCGCGGAGGAGGCAGCCGCGCTGGCGAAAGCCGGCCGCGGCCGCCTCACGCCGCTCGCCAGCATCGACGGGCCGCGCGCGATCAATGACGACCTGCGCGGCTCCGGCAGCTACGACGACGTCATGGCGTCCATCGCGAATCTGCGCGCCGCCGGCCTCGAGCCCGTCGCCAACACCGTGCTCGTGCGGCCGGTGCTGCCCGGCCTCGAACAGCTCGCGCGCGAGCTGCACGAGGCCGGCGTCCGCCGGCTGCACCTGATCCTGCCGCACCAGGCGGGCGGAGTCGCCGACCTCGCGACTGGGCATGAGGCAGAGCGCGAGGCAGGGCGCGATGCCGGGCGGAGCGGAGAACACGGCGCCTCCTCAGGCGGCTGCGACCCGCTCGATCTCGTCCCGACCGGCGAGGAGCTGCTGGCGGCGGTGCGCGGACTCCTCGCAGCAGCCGCCGAGATCGGCGTCGTCGTCGACAACCTCTCCAGCTGGCGCCGGCGCACAAGCGCGCGCAACGACCTCTGCGCCGCCGGCTGCCGCGACCTCGCGATCGACCCCTACGGCCAGGTGCACGCCTGCGTCATCACCGCCGGCGACCCAGCCTTCTTCGCCGGCTCGCTGCGCGAGCAAAGCCTCGAGCAGATCTGGCGCGCGTCAGGCAGCCTGCGGCTGCTGCGCGCCGCGCGCGCGCGCGACCGGGCCGAGTGCCTCGTCTGCCCGGTCGTCGACGCCTGCGGCGGTGAGTGCTGGGTGCAGGCGCACTACGCCGCCCGCGCCCACGACGAACCGGCCGGCTATCGGGCGGCCTTCCCGTACTGCGATCTGGTCCGGCCGATCCTGATGGAGCTGACCGAGGAAGCTGCGCTTGCAGACCCGTCCGCGGCCGAGTGCGTCGCCGTCGGCGCCTGCGGCGGTCAGGCGGCCGCCGGCGCCGACGACTACTCCCTCTTCGACTGCATATGAGGATACTGACGGCGCGGGCGTGACCCGCGCGAGGGCAGCAGGCGGATCGTCCGGCTCTGCGGCGGCGTCAGGCCATCGCTAACTCCAACCGGTGCTTTCGCTGCTCCCAATCAGGGAGGACGCGTTCCAGAAGAGCACGGAACTCCGGCCCATGATCTGCGTGCACCAAATGGCACAACTCGTGGATGATGACGTAGTCGATGCACTCGCGCGGAGCTCGCACTAGGTCGGGGCGAAGAGACAGCGTGCCGGCGGCGGACATGCTGCCCCAGCGAGTGCGCATGCGTCGGAGACTCAGCATGGGGCGCTTCAGCCCTGCGGCCGGGAACCGCTGCCAGCAAACGTCCAGACGTTCGGCCAGTCGATGGCGCGCCTTCTCCGTGTACCAGGCGACGAGAAGCGTCTGGACTCGCTCCGGGGACGGATCTCCGGCCACCGTCACGCGGAACCAGCCGGCGATGAGCCGAACATCGTCGACGTCGCCCTCCTCGACCGCAAGGCGATACTGCCGCCCGAGGTAGAGATGCGTCTCGCCGCCGACGTAGCGGCGCGGCGGCGTCCGCGGCTGGAACTGCGCGAAGTAGCGCTGCTGCCGGAGGATCCAGCGAGCTCGCCGCGCCACGCGCGCGACCACGTCGTCCTCGCGCGCGTCCCGCGGCGCTCTGACCATCACCGCGCCGTCCGGCAGCACAGCGATCTCAAGGGTCGCACGGTCGGCAGGGACGAGCTCGAACGTGATGGTGGCGCCGCCGTAGCGGACTGCCCGCATCTGGCCCGCGACGGCTGCAGCATCCGCAGCACCCACCGCCGTCACCCGCCGCTCCGGCTGCGCGCCACCCACATGATCCGCGAGATGAGATCGTCGATTGCCTCGGTCGTGAGCTGCGCGCCCGCATCGTCACGCACGACGTCGAAGAAGTAGTCGTCGAGATCGTTGAGGGCGCGGTTCTGAGCATCGGCGTCGTCCCAGAAGTGCACCTTGTCGTGGCGGCGCAAGATGTCGGGGACGGCCATCGCTGCGTCGATCGCCACCTGCTCACCGTGGTCGTCGTCGAGCCCCGCGTCCTGAAGAACCGGGCGGATGACACCGAAGTACGCCAGCGCCGCGTCGTCGTCCTGAAGCCGCGGCGGCGCGCCGTCGTGCCGCCCGGCGACCACGCGCTCGCGGATGTCGGCCACAGCCTCGAGATACTCGGTGTCGCTCAGCCGGCGCGCGAGGAAAGCGTCGATAGCCTCCTGGATCATCTGGGAGAACGAGGCGTACAGCGCCGGGTCCTCGTCCATGCGCTCGTCGATGACGCGCTTGGTCGCGTGCGCGATCGCGTCGGCGCGCGCCGCCTTGGAACTCGCGGCGTCGACACCGCGTTCCGCCTTCAGCTCCTCGAACTCCGCCTCGTCGAAGATGTTGACCGGCTCGTTGAGCTGGATGACCTCGTCGGCGCTGATGTGCGTGTCGAGCAGCTTCTTGATCTTGGGCTCGTACTCGCCGTAGTCGACCGTCTCTGCGTAGCGGCGCCGCACCGAGCGGCGGAGGTTCTCGAAGCGGCGAAGGTCGGCCTTGTAGGCGCGGATCTTCTCGACGCTGGTGTCGCGCACGAACGCCTCGGTAGAGAGCGCGACGCCGAGCGACCGCGCGTATGCAGAGAGGCGCTCGTAGAACTCGTCCCGAACGGCCTGATCTGCGAGCAGCCGCTCGTAGGCTTCCTCGTCGTGCGTGTGCTCGACGGTCTTGAAGACGGCGAGCAGGTCGGCGTGACGCTGCGGCAGCTTCGCCACCTCCGCCTGCACCGCGCGTATCGTCTCGACGAGGTCGGCGTCCTCGAAGCCGTCGAGAGCGTCGTACATGCCGAGTGCTTGGTCTAGCTCGCCGAGGGTGCCCTCGTAGTCGACGACGTAGCCGAACTCCTTGCCCTCGTGCAGCCGGTTCACGCGTGCGACCGCCTGCAACAGCGTGTGCTCGCGCAAGCCGCGGCACAGGTAGAGCACCGTGTTGCGCGGCGCGTCAAAGCCGGTGAGGAGCTTCGCGACGACGATGAGGATCTCGGGCGTATCGGGATCGTTCTTGAAACGGCTGATGATGCGCTCGTTGTAGCTGGCCTCGTCGCCGTACTTCGCCATCATGCGTTGCCAGAACTTTACGACCTCGTCGTCGGGCTCGTCGTCGACGTCGCCCCAGCCCTCGCGCATGTCAGGCGCCGAGATGAGCACTTCGCTGGTCACGTCGCCGATCCGGTCGAAGCACTCCTTGTACTTGAGTGCTGTCGGCTTGTCGGGAGCTGCGAGCTGCGCCTTGAACCCGGTGCCCTGCCAGTTGGTGCGGAAGTGCTCGCTGATGTCGAAGGCGCGCATGAAGACGACGCGGTCTGCCTTTGAGATCGTCTCGGCGCGCGCGTACTTCTTCTTCAGGTCGGCTTGCTGCTCGTCGGTGAGGCCGTGTGTGTAGCGATCGAACCAGAGGTCGATCGCGCCCTGGTCCTGCTCCATCACCACGTGCCGGCCTTCGTAGAGGAGCGGCACCACCTGCTTGTCGTCCACCGCCTGCTTCATCGAGTACGACGGCTCGATCATGCCGCCGAAGCGCAGGAAGTTGTTGCGCTCCTTCTTCATCAACGGCGTGCCGGTGAAGCCCAGGTAGCAGGCGCGCGGGAACATCTGCCGCATGCGCGCCGAGAGCAAGCCGAAGTTGGTGCGGTGGCTCTCGTCGACGAGCATGAAGACGTCTGGCGAGTCGTTGACGTACGTCTTCGCCTCCAGCGCGCTCTCGAACTTGTTGATGATCGTCGTGACGATGGTCTCCTCGTCGTCCGCGACCAGCTTGAGCAGGTTGCGGCCTGAGGTGGCTCGCTGGGGCGCGAGCCCGCAGGCGGCGAACGTATTCTTGAGCTGCTTGTCGAGGTCGTCGCGGTCGCACACGAGCACGATGCGGGGGCTGGGGATGTCCGGGTCCAACGCCAGACTGCGAGCCAGCATCACCATCGTCAGCGACTTGCCGGAGCCCTGCGTGTGCCACACCATGCCGCCGGCGCGGGCGCCGTTCTCGTCCAGGGCCTTGACGCGCTCCAGCGTGGATTTCACGACGAAGTACTGCTGGTAGCGCGCAACGCGCTTCTCGCCGTTCTCGAAGAGGGTGAAGCGATACGCGAGGTCGAGCAGGCGCTCGGGACGACAGACGCTGTAGATCGTCTCGTCCTGCGGGGTGACCTCGCGGCCGTCCGCCTCCTCAACGGCCTCGAAGTGAGCGCGGGCGGCGGCGAACTCCCCCGAGAACAGCGCCGCCTTGGCGGCTTCTTCAAGCGGGCGATTGACCGCTGCGGCCACCGCCGCGGGCTCGTCACGCAATTCCCGCCACTGCGCCCAGAACGGCGGCGTGGTCCCGACGGTGCCGTACCTGGCCTCGTTCTTGTTCGTCGCCACGAGCAGCTGCGCGAAGGTGAAGAGTCGCGGGATGTACGTCACGCTCTGGTTGCGGATCTGCTGCGAGACCGCCTGCTCCAGCTCTTCAGCCGGAGCCTTACACTCGATCACTGCGAGCGGGATGCCATTGACGAACAGCACGACGTCGGGCCGCGCCGTCTCGTCGCTCCGCGTGCGCTCGACCGCGAACTCCGCCGTCACGTGGAAGACGTTGTTCTCGGCGTGCTCCCAGTCGATGTAGCGCAGGTTGAAGCTCTTGGAGTCGCCCTCGATGGTCTGCTCCAGCGTGGTGCCGAGCGTGAGCAGGTCGTAGACATTCTCGTTAGTGCGCTGCAGCCCGTCGTAGCGCACGCTCTTGAGCTTCTGGATGGCGGTCTGGACGTTCTCCTCGCTGAAGAGGTATTCGCCGCCCTTGTAGGTGATGCGGTTGATGCGCTTGAGCTGCTCGCGCAGGACCTCGTCAAGGATGACGTTGCCGAGCCGCCCGCCACGCGAGCGCAGCGCACGCTCGGGCGGCACGTACTCGTACCCGAGGTTGATGAGGAGCTGCAGCGCCGGAATCTGGGAGAGGTGCTTCTCGCTGAACAGAAACGGCGTCATGAGGTGCGTTCGGCCGTCGGTGAGCAGCCAACGGCGCATGACGAGTACAGGAGCGCCTGTGACATGGCCTGCCTCTGGCTCGAGTATTTCTGCCGAAGCTGGCCAACAATTGCCAGTTCCCGCTCGCCCGTCCTCAGCACTTCCGCCACGCGTGACTGTCGCCCGATGTCTGGAAGATGGACGACGAGCTCCGCGATATCTCGGCCGTACAAGTGGACGACCGAGTGCCCCTGAGCCTGCCGGGCAATCTCGCGACGCTCGATGTGTCTAAGGTAGTGAGCCAGGTACTCTGGGTCGTAGACGCCCCCGCTCTTGGCCCGCAGGATGTTGATGTCGCTGCCGATTAGAACGCCCTCATCGTTCAGAGCGGATGCGTTCGCCAAGTCCTCGGCAGTCTCAGACGAGGAAGGCATGAGCACGTCGCCCGACTTGGAGCGGCACGGCGACAGGGAGTCCGTGCGACTGTGTACTTCTGTCACGACCTCACCGTAGATGGTGTGGAGCTCGCCATAGAGGATGCACGGGTAGGCGCCACGGGTCTGTACATCGGCCTTTGAGAGCCCCGCCCCTTTGGCCAACGAACACACGTCCCCGAGACGTAGGGACCTCGTGGGAGCCGTGGACGCCTCAGCCTGCATGATGATGCTCTTGCGGCTGCGCAGGGCAGACAGCAGGACTTCGGCCTTCTCTATGGCGTCATCCCACACGGCAAGAGCCGCCGCAATCCGTTCCTGTTCAGCAAGAGGAGGCAGAGACACGAGGACGTCGGAGAGCGCCTCCGTGGGCAGCCTGCCGGTGCCGTGCCCAGCAGAGTCCACCATGCTCATGAGTGTGTGCTTCCTGCTGCGCAGGAAGAAAGCGAGGTATTCGGGGGCCACCCCCGCAACGGGAATCAGAGCCTTGAGGTCCTGATTGAATGCGACTTCCGTTCCAACCAGGCAAATCGGGACGTCCTTGAATAGTGTCATGCCTCGCGTCAGCACTAGAACAGAGCCCTTCGGCGCGATGGACGCCATGCCGAAGCCGACGTCGGTGAGGCACTCGATGGAGGAGGTCACTATCGGCCTCTTCATGTCTTTCGCTGACACCCAGGGCTTGTCTCCGCCCCAGAACGCTGGATTGGCGCGCGAAGGCGTGCCTCCCGAGGTAATCTTCGCGATCTCGCCGAGCCGCAGGACCCGCACGTCGGCGTGGCCGTCATTCATCTCCGCCCTCCAACCGCTTCTTCTCGCGCTCGAGCTTCTTCACGCTGGTCTCAGGCGTAGGCAGGTCCTCCGGCATGGTGCCGCCGATGTCCTCGATGGTCTGGCGGACGCGGCGGCCAACGTCCTCGTGGGTCTTGTTGGCCGCCCCCTTCCCCTTGATCTCATCCCGGCGCAGCTTCTCCTCGGTCTGCGTGGCGCGGAAGAGGTTAGCCGCAAGCTCGGTGCTGCCCATGTGGTCCAGGATCTGCTGACTCTTCTTGAGATCCTTGCGGCGGTGGATGTCCCTGGCGCCGAGACCGCCGTACAGACCCCGGTAGCCGTGATCCTGAAAGATAGCGAAGTCCTGCTGCGTCTCCACGCCGGCCTGGTGCGCCGTCGCCACGAGCTGCTTGTTGTGCTCGCGCACCTCACCGCGCAGCAGCACGCGCTTCTGGTCTTCGCTTAGCTGCTGGAACGCCGCGTCGTCGGAGAGCTCCTGGCGGCGCGTCTGGATGGCGAAGTAGGTCTGGCCGGCGGCAATCACCGGCTTGCCTGGGTCACCATTCTGGACGATGAGGTAGCAGGCGTAGCGCGAGAGCCGAAAGTCGTCGATCTCGCGCTGCGTGCCGGAGCCGAGCTGCACCATTTTGCCGACCTCGGCAAAATGGTCATTTGCAGGCTGATCCACCTGTTCGGCGGCCGTCATCGCCTTGGCGATGACGGCGCGGAAGCTCCGCCACGTCTCATACTCGAGCACCGGCATGAGCTCGCGCGCCAGCCAGTGCTCGTTGCCGTCCTCGTCGACGTGGCGCAGCGACTCGAACGAGTCGTGGTGCGGCCGTGCGACGGACTCGCTCACGGCAGCATCTCCTTCATGATCTCTGCCATCTTGCCGCGCACCTCGGCCAGCTCGGCCTCAAGCTTCTCGATCTCGGCCTGCACGGCGACGATGTCGATGGGCTCCGGCTCCTCAAACGTGTCCACGTAGCGCGGGATGTTGAGGTTGAAGTCGTTCTCGACGATCTCGCTCATGGGCGCGACGTGCGCGTACTTGTCCGCGTCCGCGCGCTGCGCAGAGGTGCTCAGGACGCGCTCGATGTGCTCGGGCGCGAGGGTGTTCTTGCTCTTGCCCGGCGTGAACTCCTTGCTCGCGTCGATGAAGAGCACGTCGGTGCTGGCGGCGCGCGCACCGCCCTTCTCGCGCGCCCGGTCGAAGACCAGGATCGCGACCGGAATGCCGGTGGTTGGGAAGAGACCGGCCGGCAAGCCAATCACCGCGTCGAGGAGGTTCTCCTCGATCATGTGCTGGCGGATGCGCTTCTCGGCGGCGCCGCGGAAGAGCACGCCGTGCGGCACGACCACTGCCACGCGGCCCTCACGCTCGCGCGCGACCTCGACCATATGCGTGATGAAGGCCCAGTCGCCCTTGCTCTTGGGCGGTACGCCGCGCCAGAACCGGTTGTAGCGGTCGCCCGCGGCCTCCTCGGCGCCCCACTTGTCGAGCGAGAATGGCGGGTTGGCGACCACCACATCGAAGCGCTTGAGGTGGTCGCCCTCCACCAGGGCCGGGCTGTTGAGCGTGTCGCACCACTCGATGTCGGCGCTGTCGGCGTGGTGCAGGAACATGTTCATGCGCGCCAGCGCCCAGGTGCTGCCGTTGACCTCCATGCCGTACAGGGCGTAGTCGGCAGTGCCGACCGCGCGGGCGGCTTCTATGAGCAGGCCGCCCGAGCCGCAGGCCGGGTCGCAGATGGTGTCGCCCGGCTCCGGCGCCGCCAGCCGCGCCACCAGTGACGACACCGCATGGGGCGTGTAGAACTCTCCCGCCTTCTTGCCGGCGTCCGTGGCGAAGCGCTCGATCAAGTAGATATACGTGTCGCCGATGACGTCCTCGGGCACCCGGCTGGGACGCAGGTCGAGCTGGGGCTTGTGGAAGTCCTCGAGCAGATTCTTGAGGCGCCGGTTGCGGTCCTTGACCTTGCCGAGGTTGGCCTCGCTGTTGAAGTCGATGTTGCGGAAGACGCCGGCGAGCTTGGCCTTGTTGGCATCCTCCAGCGCGTACAGGGCCTCGTTGATGAGCTCGCCGATGTTGTCGGCGCTGCGCTGCTCGTAGAGGTCGTAGTAGCTGGAGCCCTTGGGGAGCACGAAGCGCTCCCGGCCCAGGCGACGACGGATGCGCTCCTCATCGTCGCCGTACTCGTCACGGTACTGCTCATAGTGCTCGGTCCAGATGTCCGAGACGTACTTGAGGAACAGCGTGACGAGGATGTAGTCCTTGTACTGGGCCGGGTCGACGGCGCCGCGGAAGGTGTCGCAGGCCGCCCACGCCGCCGCGTTCACGTCCTGCTGGCGGATGGTCTCACTCATCGGACTTCACTCCCCTTGGCGTACTTCATCATGATGTCGGTCAGCAAGTGGCCGCGAGCGATATGGATGTCGGAGCACAGTGTGCGCTCGCGCTGCGACAGACGAGCGAGTTCGACGATGCGGTGCTGTGGTTCGAGCGGCGGAATCTCGACCTCGAGTTCCTCCAGCACCTGCTTGCTGATCATCTTCACGAAGCTGCCCTCGGCGTGCCGTGCGAAGTGCGTCTGCGCCGAGGGCTGGTTGATGTACCAGTTGAGGTAGGCGGGCAGCAGCCGGTCGTCGACCACACGGAGGCGGAGCAACGGTGCGGCGACCAGCGCAGGTCCGGGGTCGCCGGCGACGATGGCGCACGTCGATCGGTCGCCACGGGAGCGGAGGATGATGTCGCCCTCGCGCACCTGCCTGCCGGCGGGGACGTCCATGGACACCCGGACGAGCGATGTGAGATCGACGATCTGGTCGTCGCCGAGGTCCTTCATCTGGATGACGCCGACCAGGCCCGCCGGGTCTGGCTCGACACCGGCACGGAACCCGTACCCAATCTGGATATCGACGAGCCCTCGAAGTGGCAACGTCCCCATGGCCCCTTCTCCGTTTGCAGAAAGCAGCTTACTGCACAAGAGAATACCTCGGACCTGAGCGTTGTCAACCAGCAATGTGCAGAAAGGCGCTTACTGCACGATCAAAACCTCAGCGACGCGCGGGCAGCGCGGGAGGCGGCTCCAGGATCAGGTAAGTCCGAGCAGAAGGTCGAGCTCGCCGGCACGCTCGAGCCGGGCAAGGTCATCGTAGCCGCCGACACTGACGTCGCCGATGAAGATCTGGGGTACCGTCCGCCGCCCCGAGCGCTTCTCCATGTCCTTGCGGAGCTCCACGTCGTGGGTGACGTCCACCTCGCGCCAGGGCACGCCCTTCTTCTTCAGCAGCATCCCGGCCATGACGCAGAACGGGCACACCTTGGTCTTGTACATGACGACGTCGGCCACAAGGTCCTCCTCGATCTTCACTCCGCGGCGACCCGCAGCACGGCCGAGCCGCACACGCGGTCTTCCTTGAGGTCGAGCAGCGCCTCGTTGGCCTGCTCGAGCGGGTACTCCTGCACGCGGCTGACGACGGGCACCAGCGCCGCGTCGCGCAGCAGTTCGCGAGCGTCCCGGCGTGTCGAGTTGGCGACGCTGCGCACCACGCGCTCGCCGTAGATCCACGGATACTCGATGGCCGGGATGGGCGACGAGTAGATCCCGCCGAGCGCCACGATCCCGCCCTTGTCGAGGTGGCGTAGGGCGTCGACGGCGAGTTCGCCGGCCGGCGCGAAGACGATCGCGGCGTCGTAGAGCACGCCCGGATCGTCGGTGGCCTCGCCGGCCCATACGGCGCCGAGCTCGCGCGCGAGGCTGCGGTGCTCCTCGTCGCGCGCTATGCCGTACACCTCCCAGCCGCGCCAGATGGCGACCTGGGTGCACAGCGAGGCGGCCGAGCCGAAGCCGTAGATGGCGAGGCGCCTGGGGGCGGACGGCGTGCCTGCAGCCGGTGCCGTCCCGTCAGCCGACGCCGGCGCGGAGCCGGCGGCCGAAGGCAGCCCGGCATCGTCGCCCACCACGCCGATGAGGCGCAGGCAGCGATAGCCGATGATGCCGGCACAAAGGAGCGGCGCGGCGGCGAGATCGTCCATGCCGGCCGGCAGCCGGTAGACCCAGCCGGCCGGCGCGACCGTGTACTCGGCGAAGCCGCCGTCGACGTCCCAGCCGGTGAAGGCCGCGTGCTCGCAGAGGTTCTCGCGGCCGCTGCGGCAGAAGCGGCAGGTCTCGTCGGTGTGGTGGAGCCACGGCACGCCGACGATGTCGCCAATCGCGAGCGGCGCTGCACCCGCCGCGCCGCCCGGCGCCACCAGCTCCGCGCCCGGGCCGAGCGCCACGACCTCAGCGACGATCTGATGTCCGGGGACCACGGGCGAGCGGTGCGGCGGCAGCTCGCCCTCGAGGATGTGCAGATCGGTGCGGCACACGCCACACGCCCGCACCTTGAGCAGGACCTCGCCGGGTCCGGCCTGCGGCACCGGCAGTTCGACCAGCTTGAGCGGCGCCTCCGCCACAGGGGCCGGCGCCGCAAGCTGCATCGCTCGCATCGCGTCGGGAATCGCCAAAGCCATCGTCAACCTCCTGGTTGACTGGGGGGACGCACTCCCGGTCTCACCGGCAAGCCTACGACAGCACGTCCTTGCGCCGGAACATGATGTACGCGGCCACCGTCAGCCCCACGCTCCACGCCGTGAAGTTCTCGATCCCTTTGACGATCGGCCGCCAGTAGATGGGGTCGCGGAAGAGGTTGAGGAACTCCGTGTAGTAGTACGGGAACACCCACGGACGCAGCCACGCGAAGTAGCTGAAGGCGATGACGATGTTGATGGCAATGTAGATGACCACGGTCACGATGAGGGCGGTGAGGCTGGAGTCGGTGACCACCGAGCACAGCAACGCCAGCGACACCATCGTCGACATGGCGGCGAGGCCAAACAGGTAGACGAGCAGGGTGAGGCCGAACCCGTGGGCGATGCTGATCGTGCTGCCCGACAGCGTCACCATCGGGTGCAGGCCGAAGAACAGCCAGCCGAAGAGCAGGCCGCTCGCCAGCAGGATGACGGAGCCAAACGCGAGGTAGAGCATCGCCGCGGCCCACTTGGTGAGCAGCATCGCGCCGCGGCGCACCGGGCGGAGAAGGATGATGCGCAGCGTCCCGAGCTCGGCCTCGCCGGCGATCATGTAGCCGCCGACCATCGCCGCCGCCAGCGGCAGCATGAACGGGAGCGGCAACGCAAGCGAGGCGAGCGGCACGTACATGCCGTTGCCGAGCACCTTGTCGAGGAAGGCGGGCCCGCCGCCTCCGCCGCCGCCCTGGTCGTGCGAGAAGTGGATGGCGAGCGAGACGAGGAACGGGATCGCCGCCGCGCCGCCCCAGATCAGGTAGGTGCGGCGCTGGAAGAGAAGCTTGATCCACTCGCGCCGCAACGGCCCCCAGGCGTAGCCGCGCATGCGCGGCGCGGTGCTGCCGTGAGCGGCGTCCGGCTGCGCGCCGTGTGGCGCGGCGTCCGGCTGCGCGCCGGTGGCCGGCGGCGACATCGCGGCAGCGGGCGTGACCGGCGCGGCGTTCTGTGGCGTGCTCATCGCCGCCGCCCGAGGACACGCGCGATGCCGCGGCGGCGGCTCTCGACCGCCGGCTTGGCGTCCTCGTCGCTGGTGAGCTCGAGGAAGAAGTCCTCGAGGCCCTGCTCGGGCGCCGGCACGACGGCGCGGACGGCGATGCCGTCCGCGACCAGCCGCCGCACCATCTCGGGCACGCCGTCCTCGTCCGCCTCGACGATGAGGAAACCCTCGTCGTCGCTCACGCCGGCGGCGCCGAACTGCGCCCTGAGCGTCTCGGCCGCCTTGCCCTGATCGTCGGTGAGCACCTTGACGGCGTCGTTCTGCGGGCGGAGCTCCGAGACCTTGCCCTGCACCACCACGCGGCCTTTGTTGAGGATCACGGCGCGCGTGCACACCTGCTCCACCTCGTGCAGCAGGTGCGAGCTCAGGAAGACGGTGGTACCGGCTGCGCCGAGATCCCGGATGAGCTCGCGCACGTCCTTCATGCCGCGCGGGTCAAGGCCGCTGGTGGGCTCGTCGAGCACGATGAGCTGCGGTGAGTGGAGCAGCGCCTGGGCGATGCCGAGGCGCTGCTTCATGCCGTGGCTAAAGCCGCCGACGCGGCTCTCGGCGCGCTCGAGGAGCCCGGCGATCTCGAGCACCTCGTCGATGCGCTCCTCGCTGACCGGCCCGGTCATACTGCCCAGCAGGCGCAGGTTGCGGCGCGCGCTCATGAGCGGGTAGAAGGTGGGGTCGTCGACGAAGCCGGCCACGTGGCGCAGCGCGCCCTGTAGCTCGCCGGGCACGCGATGACCGCAGACCTCCGCGTGCCCGCTCGTCGGATGGATGAGGCCCAGTACCAGCCGGATGACCGTCGTCTTGCCGGCGCCGTTGGGCCCGAGGAACCCGAACACGTCGCCGGCGCAGACCTCCATGTCGAGGCCGTCGACGGCGCGCAAGGAGCCGAACTGCTTGGTGAGCGCGTGCGTGCTGAGGACGACCGGGCGGCCGGAACACCCCAGCTGCTCCGGCCGCTCGGTCGAATCGATCTGTGCTTGGGTCTGCGTCAGAGCTTCCGCGACGCCTGGCGTCACGAGGTCGTCCACGTCATTGCACTGAACTCACGAACGCCTGGAGATCGGCCTTGGGCACCATGCCGCCGGCCACCAGCGTCGTGTCTCCCTTCTGCCAGATGTACACGCCGCCGAGCGCGGTGGTGAGCGAGCGCACCGTGGCGCCGTTCACCGTCGTCGTGTCGACGAGCGTCGGCAGGGACTTGAGCTGCTTGTCCAGAGCGGCGGTCGTCTGGGTCTCGGCGAGGGCGATCGTGCCGAAGCCCTTGCCGTAGAGGAGCACCGTCGTCGGACCCGCGGGCATCATCGTGACGTGCGCCGCGGCGCCCTTGGGCAGCGTCCCCTGGGCGTTGCCGCCCATCATCGCGCCCATGCCCTTGCCGCCCATCATGCCGGAGGCCTGGAGCACGCTCATCAACGGCTTGCCGACGGCCGTGAGCGGCCCGCCCTTGCTGACTACGGCGGCCATGTCGAACGGCCGCGCCGCGTAACCCGAAGGTGCGTACACGTGGTACTGCACGAGCTTCTGCGCCTCGGGCACGCTCAGGAACGCGGACTTGAGCAGCTTCTGCATCGCCGACTCCTGTGCCTTGGTCGGCTTGGCGTGCTTGCCGGTCCAGTTCCCCTCGTGGGCCGCGTGGCCCTTCATCATCTTCGCGGCGTCCATCGTCTTCGTCGTGACCTTGGCGCCGGCCGGCGGGGTGAACTCGAACGTGGAGGCCGGAATGGCGTCGTAGGACACGGTCGTGAAGCCGAACTGGATCACCGCCGCCGTGGCACCTTTGGCGAAGACCTGCAGCTGGAGCGGGACGAACGTCTTGCCGTCGATAGCCGCCTGCACCGAGCCGAGCGCCGTGTCGGTGGCGGTCGGCGTCATCGTGAGCAGGTAGACGTCCCGGCCGGCCATGGTGCTCTGCCCGGTGACTTCGACCTTGGCGAGCGGCGCCAGCCGCTCGAGGTACGTGGCGATCGTCGCCGGGGTCACCATGCTCGGCGACGGCATCGGCGTGGGCCCGGCGTCCGCCGGCGGCTTGCCGGTGAGCACGAAGTGCTTGGCGGTGTTGGCGGAGGCGTCGTACATCCACACGTCATGCGCTTGGGCGTTGGCGACGATGACCTGGTCGCCTCCGGAGGTGCCTTGAGATTCGACTCTCGCTCCAGCGGGGCCCATCCACAGGCGGCCCCCGCCGTTGCCGGCGAGCGGGAGCTTGGCGGCGGCGTCGCCGAAGCCGGCGCTGCTCGCGGCCGACAGGTCGCCCAGCAGGCTGTTCTGCCACGCGACGTCGCCGCTGATGTTCGTCGACTTCTGGTCCTGCTGCGCCATCTTGGCGAGGAGATCTCCGGCGGTGATGTTCGGCAGGTTATTGGTCTGCGTGGCCCCGGCTACTGCGACCACGCCGGCGATGACCGCCGCCACGACGACGGCAGACAAAACCAGGTAGATGACGAGCTTGGACCTCATGGAGGCTCCCTTCGGAGTTTCTGCTGCCTATGGTGTACCCCGAGGCGCGCGGCACCGCAACCTTGCGGCCGCGCACCGTAACGCAGCTTCACACGCATTTCTGCCGCTCGTTGCCCTGCGACGGCGCGCCGCGTTGACCGCACCGCACCGCCGCACTAGGTTTCTCGTCGGGCCGGGCGCAGCGCAGCTGCCTCGCCCGGCCCGACGTCCAGCGCCGGCCGCGCCCGAAGCGCGGCCCGAGGAGGCACGATGATCGGTTCCCAGCGCAAGCGCCACGTGGCGGCCATCCAGGCGGCGGCGGCCGGCACGCCCACCAACCAGGCCGTCACCGACAACTTCTCCGGCCTCGACAGGTTCGGTGTCTGGGTCACGGACCGCGTCGGCACGATGACCTTCTTCCTCGTCATCTTCGCCTGGACGGTGGGCTGGGTCGGCTACAACGTCCTGGCGAGCAAGGTCCCGGCGCTGCACTGGCACGCGTTCGACCCGTTCCCCGCCTTCGTCGCCTACCTGCTGATCAGCAACGTCATCCAGATCTCGCTCATGCCGCTGCTCATGGTGGGCCAGAACATGCAAGGACGGCACTCCGAGGCGCGCGCCGAGGCGGACTACCTGGTCAACCAGAAGGCGTTCGCCGACACCGAGGCGATCCTCACGCGCCTGCAGACCCTGGACGAGCGGCTGCTGGAGATCGTGCAGACGAATCAGAAGATCCTGCGGCACCTCGCCGACGAGGCCGACGGCAAGACGGCGGCGGAGCCGGAGCCGGCGGGGGCGTAGCCGGCCCGCCGGCACGGCGCAGTGGGGCCGCCGGCAGTCGCTCGGGCCGCGCGTAGCCGCCTCACGGCAGCGCGCGGACGTAGTCCTTCCATCCGGCGTAGAAGTCGTCCCAGCTCACGCCGAGGCTGCTCCGGACGGCGTCGCCGACGCCCTTGGCGCTGAGGTCGGAGTCCGCCACGGCGATGACGAACGGCTTGACCTTGTCGAGGCCCCAGCGGCGCGCCACGTACATGATCACGGAGCCGGCCTCGAGATAGCCAAGGCGGACCTGGTCGGTGGAGTTGCCCTTCCACAGGTCCTTCGTCGCGATGACGTCGGGCAGCGGCCAGAGCTGATTGCCCGAGGCGACCTCCTCCTTGAGCGGCGCCCAGGAGCGCCCCTGCTCCACAGCCATCCCAAGCCCCTCCTCCAGGAACATCGGCGCGTGCTTGGTGCCCAGGAACCAGCGCAGTGTGTAGGCGTGGGTGAGCTCATGCGCAAGCATCAGAGGGAGCCAGGCGCCGGTGCCGTCGAGCGACGGTCCCAGCACACCGATGTCGCGCACACGGTAGTAGTGCAGGGCCATGCGGGGCCCGGCGTTGGAGAAGAAGCGAAAGCGCGACTCGACGGGTCCGCCGCCGAGCGAGGCGCGGAGATCCTCGAGCGAGGAGTACACGGACACGACGACGGCCGCCTCGGGCCGGAGGCCCAGTTCCGCCGCGAGCCGCGCGCGCGCCGCAGCGCCGGCGTCGGCGACCCGGAGGGCGCGCTTCTTGTTGCTGCGGTCGGCGACGACGACGAGGCCGTTGCGCTGGATCACGAGCGGCCGGTGCATCCACATGAGGTACTCGCGGCGCGCGACCTCTGGCGTGTGGTCGCCGGCCACCACGACCCGCGTGCCCAGGTGCGCGAAGTCGAAGTCACGCTCGGCGGCGACCCGGTCGGCCGGCCCCGCGCGCCCGAGCATGCCGTAGGCGCGCACGACGAAGCGGCCCGGACGGCCGGGAGCCGGCGCGGCATCGAAGGAGAAGCCGGTCCAGGGCAGCGGCTGCAGGTGGCTGTAGAGAGCCTCGATCGCCTTGCGCGCACCGGCGTCGGTCGTGGGGAGAGCGGCGAGGAACGCCACGTGGTCGCCGGCGCGCAGCGCCGCCGCCGCGCGGTCCAGCAGCGCCTGCGCTTCGGCGCGGGTGACCGCGCGCGCCTGCGGCGGCGCGCCCTGCGACTCCCTGAAGGCGAGCGGCAGGAACACGACGAGCCCGGCGAGCACGAGTGCGCCGGCGACCAGCGCGCCGAGCACGAACCACGGCCGCGCCCTGTGAGAGTCGCGGGAGGGTGCCGTATCGGGCGGGCCGGAGGCGCCTGGGGCACCCGCCGGACCGGGCGCCGACGGAGTGGGTGTGAGCGGCGCGGGTGTGAGCGGCGGGACGGACATCGCGACACATTGTACGCGGCGCGGCGGCGGCTCGACTGCCGGACCGCCGCGATCCGGCCGCGGCTCGACTGCCGGCCGCGAGCTTGGCCGCCCCCGTGGATGGCGATACGCTGTGACGATGACGAAGCCACCCTCGGGCAAGCCCTACACGACGTACGGCAGCGCAGACGGCGCGCCGCGAGGCGGTGCCTCGGGCAGACGGCCACCGCACCGCAGGCGCGGCGGCATCATCCTCCTGCTCGTGATCCTCGCGGCGCTCGTCCTGGCGGCCGCCGCCGTGGCCGCCGTGCACCCCTTCGGCGTCGGCGCCAAGGACGCCCAAGCGAGCACCGCACAGACGGGCGCGACGCCCGTGACCTCGCCGGTCACCACCCCATTGATGGCGGCGAGCGCCACGCCGACGGCCACGCCCAAGTCCTTCACGGTGACCGCCGGCGGCGACACCATGGGCGGCTTCGCCGTGAGCGGCGTCGTCGCTCGCCTCGGCGCCGGGCTGTTCAAGAGCATCGCGCCGGCGTTCAAGGCCAGCGAGTACGGGTTCGTGAACCTGGAGTCGCCGCTCACCCACAGCGGCGACCCGCAGAGCTGGAAGGACGTCGTCATCAAGGGCAACCCGGCGCTCGCGCCGGCTATGGCCAAGAGCGGCATCGACGTCGTCAACCTCGCCAACAATCACGCCGGCGACCAGGGCGACAGTGGCCTGCTGGACACACTCAAGTACTGCGCCCAGAACCACATCGCCGCCGTCGGCGCCGGTCGCGACCTCGCCGGCGCCCGCCGCGGCGTCGTCCTCAAGAAGAACGGCGTGCGCGTCGCCTACCTTGGCTTCACAGACGTGCTGCCTGCCGGGTACCCGGCCACCTCCACCAGCCCCGGCACTTCACCGGGCAGGGCCGACATCTCGGCGGTCAAGAAGGCGATCAGGGCGGCGGCCGGCAAGTCCGACTTCGTGGTCGTCGGCTGGCACTGGAACCTCGAGTACAAGACGGCGCCGACCTCGCTGGAGCTTGGCGAGGGCCACGCCGCCATCGACGCCGGCGCAGACCTCGTCTTCGCCCATCACCCGCACGTGCTCGACGGCGTCCAGGCCTACCACGGCGGGCTCATCTGCTACAGCCTCGGCAACCTCGTGTTCAGCGGCTTCGGCGGCACGGGGGCGCAGACCATGCTCGTCAAGACCAAGGTCACGAAGCACGCGATCGACGCACAGCTCATCCCGGTGCAGATCGACTCGCTTGGCATCCCCACGCTGGCACACGGCGGCATGGCGGCGACGATCCTGGATCGCGTCAAGAGCCTCTCCGCGAACCTCGGCACCAAGGTCAAGATCGTCAGCGGCAAGGGCTACGTGCACGTGACGCGGTGAGCGGGCCCGCTTCAGGTCCGGACCGCACGCCGCGGCCGACTCCATCTGTCAGGCCCTCCGTGCCCCCCGCCACACCATGACCTTCATCCTGTGTCCCAATATGGCGGTGGACCGCGTGCTCGAAGTCGACGCGGTCCGGCCCGGCGGCACGATGCGCGGCCGGGCGCTCAACGAGCAGGCCGGCGGCAAGGGCGCCAACGTTGCGCGCGCCCTGTGCGCGCTTGGCGGCGCCCCATTCCTGGCCGGCTTCGCCGCCGGTCACAACGGCCGGCTGATCGCCGAGCTCGCCGACGACGAAGGTCTCGAGATCGAACTCATCGCGATCGACGGCGAGGCGCGCGTCTCGACGGTCGTGCTCGCCGCGGACGGGCCGCCGACGCGGCTGTTCGAGCACGGTCCGGATATCGACGCCGCGGCGGAGCGCGCGCTCGTCGCCGCGGCCGCCGCCCGGCCGGCTCAGCCCGGCGAGTGGGCGATCGTCGACGGCGCCGCTCCACCCGAATCGAGCGACGGCTTCTACGGCGCGCTCTGCCACGCCCTGCGCGCCTCAGGCTACCGAGTGATGGTCGACGCGACCGGCGTGCAGCTCGCCGGCGCGCTGCACGAGCTTCCCGACTTCGTCAAGGTGAACCTCGAGGAGGCGTGCTCGGCAGTCGGCGAGCCGGCGGCGGATGCCGGGTCGCCGGCCGCGTGCGCCGACGCGGCTGAGAGTGACGAGCGTGGATCGGGCGGCCCGGAGGGCCTCGCCGCCGCGGGCCTCGAGCTCAGCCGCCGGCTGGTCGCCGCGGGCGCCGGCGGTGCGGTCGTGACCCTCGGCGCCGCCGGCGCGGCCGGCCTCGTCGGCGGCGAAGAGTGGCGCGTGCGCACGCCGCTGGTGCAAGCCGTCAACACGGTCGGCTCCGGCGACTGCTTCGCCGCCGGTCTGCTCCTTGGCTTCGAGCGCGGCGACGGCACCGAGGCCGCGCTCCGCGCCGCCGCGGGCGCGGCGGCGGCCAACGCGGCCTCGGCTCTCACTGGGCACTTCGACCTTGCCCTGGCCCGTGACCTCGCCGCGCGAGCCGCCGCCGGCGCTCTGGCCGAGAAGTGACCGCCACGGGCCTGCCCTCGCCGCGCCCGGCTTTCCTCCCGACTCCGCGCCACCTACACTGACCCGACATGCGCCCCGTCCTCTTCCAGATCGGTCAGTTCAAGTTCTACAGCTTCGGCCTCATGGCCGCGCTGGCGATGATCGTGCCCGGCCTCACCATCGTGCGGCCGCTCATCCAGCGCCGCGGCATCGAGGGCGAGTTCTCCTACGAGCTCATCATCGCGGCGGGCGTGGGCGGCTTCGTCGGCGCCCGCATCTACTGGCTCGTCGAGAACTGGAGCGAGGTCCACACGCACTTCGTGAGCTCGCTCTTCGGCGGCATCGGCTTCGTGTGGTACGGCGGCCTCATCGGCGGCTTCCTCGGCGTCGTGGGATGGACGCTCATCCGCCGCCACCCGCTCGACATCATCGCCAACGCCATGGCCCCGGCGGTCGCGCTGGGCTACGCCATCGGCCGCATCGGCTGCCAGCTGGCCGGCGACGGCGACTACGGCAAAGTCTCCTCTCTGCCGTGGGCGATGGGCTACCCGCACGGCACCGTCCCCACGCCGCCCGGCGTGCGCGTCCAGCCGACGCCGATCTACGAGATCATCGCCATGAGCTTCGTCGCCTGGATCCTCTGGCGCCTGGCGACGCGTTACGACAAGTCGGGCTGGTGGACCTTCGGCTGGTTCCTGGTGCTGTCGGCGATCGAGCGCTTCCTCGTGGAGTTCGTGCGCCGCAACCAGATCTGGTTCCTGCACCTCACGCAGCCGCAGTGGTTCTCGATCCTGAGTCTGGTCGCTGGGGTGGTCCTCATCCTGATCTACGGCAAGAGGCCGGCGGTGCGCGTCACCGAATAGACCGTCGGGTCTCAGATCAGCTCCGGCGACGACGAAGCCGGGACTATACTCTGAGGACCTGTGCACCGCGACGCAACTACGTCGCGCGGCTCGTCCCGGCGATGCCGCGGACGCACGCGACTCTCCCGAGGAGGTAGTGATGTCGAGTCGAGGCAAGAACGAGCTCGTCGAGGTCTGGCTGGTGGAGCCCGGCCAGGAACGCCCACGCTTCACCTTCCAGCCGGCCCAGCTCGAGTTCCTCCCTCCCGATGCTCCGCTGCCGGCCGTGGGGGACCTTATCGTGCTTCCGCGGAGAGTCACCGGCGACTCCAAGGCGCAGGCTTTCGCCTGGGGCAGGACGCTCGCACCGTTCCGGGTCGTCGAGCGGGAGCACATCTACTTCCGCGCCAAGAACGAGAAGCACGATCCCGCCGATCCCAAGCCGGCGCACTTCGTCAAGACACTGCTCTACGTGCGGCGCCTGACGGAAGAGGAGTACGGCGCGACCCCAGGGCAGCCGGCTGGGTGAGCCGCAGCGGGCGCGTGGGTGAGCCGCCGGCGCGCAGGTAGGCAGCCGGCGGTCAGCCGCCCTTGGGACCTCGCGGGATGATCAGCAGCGGGCAGGGCGCGGTCTCGAGCAGCTCGCGCACGACGGCGCCGTGCCCGTCCGCGAACGAGCCGTTCCAGGAGAGGACGATGAGCTCGGCGCCGTCGGCGCGCGCCTCCTCGGCGATGGCGAGCGCGGGCGTGCCCACGCGGACGGCCGCGTGGGCACGCCCGCGCTCGGGGCACTGCGAGAAGCGCATCGTGAACTCCTCCTGCCAGGCGCTCCACTCGTAGTGCTCCTGGTCGACGATGCGCGGCGCCGGCAGACTGCCGCTTTCGCCGGGCGTCGTGGTCGTGACGACGTGCAGCATCACGATCTCGCGGCCGCGCCGGCAGAAAGCGTCGTCGGCGCGCGTCATGGCCACCGACCCCGAAGGGCTGCCCTCGAGCGGGACGACGAGGCGCCGCAGCTCGGTGAGCGGGCGCATGCCCGGCCTCACCAGCAGGAGCGGCGCCAGGCCGGCGGAGAGCATCGCTTCCGCAACGTGACCGAGGCGGCTCGCGTCCCCTGCCTTCGCCTTCGGTTTGCCCTTGCCGACGGGCAGCGGATGCAGCCCTACGGCGATGGCCTGCAGCTCGGCTTTGGCGGCGAGGCCGGCGAGCGTCGCCGCGGCCTCGCCCTCGAGGTCGACGACCTCGAGGTCTGCCAGGTCGGCGCTGCCCAGCTCCGCACCGCCGGCCTCGCGCACGTGCACCACACGCGGTGCCCAGCCGGCGGCCTTGGCCAGGCTGCGCGCGCTGGCCACGAGCTCCTCGTCCGCATGCGGATCCGCGACGGCGATCAGCAGAGTCATGCGGCATCCACCTCCCGGTTCACGGATCGATCTCCCACGCTGCTCCGTCCCGCCGCCGCAGGCGGTGCTTGCCGGGCTCGAGCTCACGCTCGACACCGTCCAGCACGACGCGCAGCGGCGCCTTCTCCACGAGTATGCCCACCTCGACCCCGCCCTTGCGGAGGCGCAGGTCGAACTCGGCGCGCGAGCCGCGGAACCAGAGGGGCACGCGCACGCGCTTCCAGGCCGGCGGCAGGTGCGGGTCGATGAGCAGCGACTCCTGGCGCCGCTGCAGGCCGGCGAAGCCCATCACCGCGGCTTGCCAGAGGCCACCATGGGTGGCCATGTGCAGGCCGCGCGCGGCGTTGCCCATGTTGTCCGCGAGGTCGATCGCCGCCGCCATCTTGAAGTCGTCCACGGCGTCGTCGACGGCCCCGAGGCGCGCCGCCACGGCGGCGTGGATGCCGGGGCTCAGCGAGCTGCCGTGGCTGGTGATGGGCTCGTAGTAGTCGTAGTTGGCGAGCGCCACGTCGTCGCCGTACTCGTCCGAGAGCACGTGGCAGAGCATCACCACGTCGGCCTGCTTGACGACCTTCGCCTTGAGCGTGACCTCGCGGCCGAGCATCATGTCGGCAGCCATCGGCCTGGGGCGGAGCTTCTCGATGGGCACGTCGTCCATCTCGTAGAACCCGGCGAACTGCTCGAAGAGCTTCGTCTCCGGGTCAAAGCCGTCGACCAGCGTGTCGGCGACGCGCAGCCAGCCCTCGATCTCGTCGCTGTCGAGCTCGAGTCGCTGGCGGAGCTCGTCGGCATAGGCGGAGTCCCAGCCGTCGAGCCAGGCCAGCGACTCGACGGCCTTGCGGATGTTCCAGCGCGCCAGCACGTTGGTGTAGGCGTTGTCGTCCACGCCCTCGTGGTACTCGTCCGGACCCACGACCATGCGGATGTGATAGCGGCCTTCCGCGTCGATCGACGAGCGCGAGGCCCAGAAGCGCGCCGTCTCCAGCATCATCTCCACGCCCATCGTGGCCATGAACTCGTCGTCCCCGGTCGCCTTCCAGTACTCCCACGTGCCCCAGGCCACGTCCGCCGAGATGTGGTGTTCCATGAGGCCGGAGAGGATCGGCACCATCTCGCCGTCGGGGCCGTACCCATACGGCGGCGTCGTCTCGACGCCCTTGTCCGCGGACTCCCACGGGTACAGGGCACCCTTGTGACCCATGTGGCCGGCCTTCTCGCGCGCGCCGGGGAGGTTACGGAAGCGATAGGCGAGCAGGGTCCGCGCCGTCTGCGGGTGCGAGTAGATGTAGAAGGGCAGCGTGAAGATCTCCGTGTCCCAGAAGACGTGCAGGAAGTAACTCATGCCGCCGAGGCCGCGGGCGCCCACCGAGACCGTGTCCTTGGTGGGGTGGGCGGTGCTGATCATGTGGTAGATGCTGAAGCGCAAGGCCTGCTGATCGCCGGGATCGCCGTCCACGACGAGGTCGGCGTCGTGCCAGCGCTCCTCCCAGGCCACGCAGTGGCGACGGAGCAGCTCGTCGTAGCCGAGCTGCTCGGCGCGCTCGAGAGCACGGCGCGCGGCGTCGCCGGAGGGCACGCGCGTGCGCGCCGAGACGATCGCCGCGTAGCGGTCGATGGTCGCCGGGTCGCCGGCCTCGAGGCGACCGCCGATGACCTCGCGACCCTGATCCATCATTCGCGCGACCGGTGAGCCCGGCGCCGGCCGTGTGGCTACGGCGAGCGAGTGGCCGCCGCCGTTGCGGCCGCGCGTGCGTGCGATGAAGCCGCCATCGTCCATCATCTCGAACTCTGTCTCTTTGGTCGGCCCGCCGGCGTGGCTGACACCGACGGCGCCGGCCCAGATCACACGTGCGCCGCCGTCCTCGGGCGTCGCCTCGGCGCGCAGGGCGAGCAGCTGCCGATCGGCCAGGGACGCGAAGCGGGCGGTGCGCACGCGCAGCATGTGCCCGCTGCGCAACCGCTGGCGCCAGTACCGGTAGACGACGGCGTGGCGCATGTCGAGGACGCGCTCGTGCTCCACGAGCTCGCCGTTGGAGAGATTGACCACGCTGCCCCAGGCCTGCAGCCGCAAGCCGATCCAGTCCGGCGCGCACACCGGCTGGCGGAACGACGGGTCGCCCGTGCCGTCGCCGAAGACGCCGGCGACGAAGGTGGCCGGCGTACTCACGGCGGATCCCTCTTCGAGCGCGCCGCGCGTGCCGGTCTCGCCGTTGGCGACCGTGAGCAGCGTCTCGATCTCGCGCTCGCGGAACGGGTCGAAGCCCTTCACTTCAAAGCGCCAGGCCGGGTCGCGCGTCGGCTCGGGAAAGCTGCGGTAGGCGACTTCCTCGCGCTCCGAGAGCTGGTCGTGGAGGATGCGCAGGAAGGCGTCCGGGCCGCCGCCGAGGTGCATCACCCGCGGCGGCACGCCGTTGGGTTCCACGCCGACGCTCACGAAGAGCGAGCGTCGCAACTCGGGAATCAGCGTGAGGTAGTCGCTGCCCTCGCTGTCGCCGATGGGCCCGAACTCGTCGCCGAGGACGATCATGTCCTGCGGCTGGCGGCGGCGCCCCTCGACGAGCGACTTGAACACGTACCGCATGCTGTCGCTCTTGTCGGTGAGGCCGATCTCGACGTGCTTGATGTCGCTGGTGATGCCGGGATGCGCGAGGCCGGCCTGGCGGCACAGCTCGCGCGCCCGCTCCACGCAGGCGCCGACCCCGTCGATGCCGGCCCTGGCGAGCCGTTCGTTCACCTGTCGCTGCAGCTCGGCGATCTCGGCCTTGGGCGGGTCCGGCCAGCCGGGGATCAAGTCGACCTTCCGGCGATTGAGCCGGTCGTAGACGATCTCGATGTCGAGGCCGTGCGTCACGAGCTCGTCGCGCAGCGCCTCGGCCGCGGTGGTGAGCTGCTCGTCCTCCTCCGGCGTCGCCTGGCGCCGCTCCAGGAGGCGGGGGCCGCGAGGGCCGACCACGTACACCTCGGAACCGCGCGAGAGGAACATGAACAGACGGCCCTCGCCGCTCGGCCGCGCGCGCAACTGGCCGTCGACGTTCTTGACGTTCGTGCCGCTCACGACGGCGACATCCACGCCGAGCGCGACGAGCCGCTCGATCCGGCTGCGGACGGCCGCAGCGTCCGCCTGGCGGTCGGCCACGGCCGTACCGTCCCAGTCGAAGCAGAGCACGGCGAACTCGCGCTCGAGAGCCTTCTCGATGTCGTCACGGCGGGGCATGCGGGTACCATCCTCCCCCATCGGCCGCCATCCTGCACCGCCGGCTGCCCGGAGCGCGGCGTGGCCGCGGATGGCGCGCGGTAGACTACGGGGGCCGGCCGGCGCCGGTACCACACGCAAGCTCGGTCGAGAGGGAGTCAATGATGCAGTTCGACGTCGCCTACGTACGCACGCAGTTCCCGGCCCTCAAGCGCGTCGTCGACGGGCGCCCGGCCGTGTACCTCGACGGGCCGGGCGGCACCCAGACTCCGCAGCGCGTGCTCGACGCCGTCCGCGGCTACCTGGCCGACCACAACGCCAACTACGGCGGCCGCTTCGTGACCAGTGAGGAGACCGACGCCATCATCGACGCCGCTCATGAGGCGGGCGGCGACTTCCTCGGCTGCGAACCGGCCGAGGTCAGCTTCGGCGCCAACATGACGACGCTGACCTTCTTCCTGGCCGAGGCGCTCGGACGCCGGCTGAAGCCCGGCGACGAGGTCGTGATCACCGCCCTCGATCACGAGGCCAACCGCGGCCCCTGGCTGCAGCTCGAGGAGCGCGGCCTCGTGGTGCGCGAGGCGCCGGTGGACCTCGAGACGTGCACGCTGGACTGGCCGGCGTTCGAGGCGCTCATCCGGCCCGGTCGCACGAAGATCGTCGCCCTCGGCTACGCTTCGAACGCCGTCGGGACAGTCAACGACGTGGCGCGCGCGGCTGCGCTGGCGCGCGACGCCGGCGCCTGGAGCGTCGTCGACGCCGTGCACTACGCCCTGCACGGCCCGATCGATGTGAAGGCCGTGGGCTGCGACTTCTTGGTCTGCTCGGCCTACAAGTTCTTCGGCCCGCATGTCGGGCTCATGTACGCGCGCCGCGAGGTCACCGCCCTGGTCGAGCCTCTGCACCTGGCAACCCAGCACGCGGAGCCTCCCTACGTGTGGGAGACCGGGACGCTGAACTTCGAGGGAATGGCGGGGACGACCGCGGCGATCGACTTCATCGCCGACATAGGGCAGCGGCACCTGGCCATGGTCGGGGACCGCCTGCCGGCCGGCCTGCAGGGCCGGCGCCGGGCGGTCGTCGCCGGCATGCTCGCCTGCGAGGCCTACGAGCAGCCGCTGGCGACGTTCCTGCGCGAGCAGCTCGCGGGCATCCCGGGGGTGAAGCTGTACGGGCCGCCGGAGAGCAGCCCGCGCACGTCCACCGTCTCGTTCACCCTCGACGGGTTCCTGGCCGGCGAGGCCGCGCGGGCGCTCGGCAAACTCGGCCTCTTCGTATGGGACGGCGACTTCTACGCCGCGCGCCTGGTCGAGCTGCTGGGGCTGGCCGATCGCGGCGGCCTCATCCGCGCGGGGCTCGCCCCATACACCACCCAAGGCGAGCTCGAGCGGCTCGTAGCAGCCGTCTCCGCGCTGGCGCGGTCGGTGCGGTGAGCGCGGCAGACGGCCGCAAGGGGCGCGCCGGCAAGCTGCGCACCGTCCGGCTCTGCCTCATCGGCTTCGGCAGCGTCGCGCGCGCCTTCTGCACGCTGCTCGCGCAGCAGGAGCGTATCCTCGCGGACGCTCACGGGCTGCGCGTGCTCGTCAGCGCGGCCGGGACGCGAGGCGGAAGCCTGCTGGCGCCGGACGGTCTCACGCCGGCCGCCGTCCTCGCGGCGGTCGGCGGCGCGCCGGCCCCGCCGCAGGCGGCCCGGCCGGCGTCCGAGCTCCTGCGTGCATCCGGCGCCGACGTGCTCGTGGAGCTGACGGTGATGGAGCACGACTTCGCGCCGGTCTCCACCGGCCACGTGCTGGAGGCCCTGGAGCTCGGCATGGACGTGCTCACCGCCAACAAGGGCCCCATCGCCTGGAACTGGGACCGCGTCGCGGCGGCGGCAAAGGCCAACGGCCGCCGCGTCCGCTTCGAAAGCACGGTGATGGACGGCCTCCCCGTGTTCAGCCTGCTCGAGCTCGCGCTACCCGACTGCCGGCTGATCGGCTTCGAGGCCGTGTTCAACGCGACCAGCAACTCGATCGTCGACGCCATGGGCCAGGGCGAGACCTTCGCGGACGCCCTGGCCCGCATGCAGGCCGCCGGCGTGGCGGAGGCCGACCCGGCCAACGACGTCGACGGCTGGGACGCCGCCTTCAAGGCGGCGGCCCTCGCCAACGTCGCCATGGGGGCCGGCATCACGCCGGCCGCGATCGCCCGCGAGAGCCTGCGGGAGGTGGCGCCGGAGCGCATCGCGCAGGCGCGCGCCGCGGGCAAGCGCCTGCGCCTGGTCACGACGGTCACCCGCGGAGCCCACGGAGCTGTCCGCGGGGCCGTCCGTGCCGCCGAGCTCGACATCGACCACCCGCTGGCGGCGCTCGGCGGCGACTCGCTCGGCGCCCTGCTGCACACCGACCTGATGGCGGACGTATTCATCGCAGAGCGCAACGGCCTCGTGCCGCAGACCGCCTACGGCGTCTACTCCGACCTCCTCCACCTGTGCCGGGGGAGCTGACGATGCCGGCTTCCACCGCTAGCGGGCCTACGCCGGGCACGCTGGGCGGCGGCCCGGCGCCGGGCGCGCCAGCGCCGGTCGCGCCGCCCCTCGGCCCGCCCCGTGAGCCGGCCGGCGCCGGCGCTGCGGCCGGCGGCCGGCGCTTCCGCCCCGGAGCACTCGTCGTGGCGCTGGCCGTGCTCCTCGTCGGAGCCGCCGCCGGCGCCGGCATGTTCGCACTCGAGCAGGCCAGCGTCACCTGGCGTCCACACGCCACGAGGATCGCGACCGGCTGGCGCATCGCCTGCCCCCACGGACTCGTCATCCACGGCGCGTCGATCTCCGGCGACCACCTGGCCTGGGTCAGCGGCCCGTACACGGTGGTCTTCGACCTCACGAGGGGCAGGAGCCGGCTCCTTGGCATAGCGCGTGAATCAACGGCCGCGGCAGCGCCGGCGGTATCGGAGCAGTATGCGGCGTGGCTGGAGGAGACGGGTGGCGCCGGCAGCCCGTCGATCTGGAGCTATCGCTTCTCCACGTCCGCTCGCCGCCGCCTCGCGAGCACGCCGGGCGTGGTCTGGGCGCCGGCGCTGAGCGGCGCTACTCTGGTGTGGGCCGGCCGGCCGGGCGACTCGGGCGCCGGCACACCGTTGTCGACGGCGATCACGACTCGCGACCTCTCCCGCGGGGGCGATCGCGTCGTGGCTCAGGGGCCATCGGTCGACGGACCCGTTCTCATGGACGGCATGCGCATCGGCTGGTTCGTGAGCGGCAGACCGCCCCACTACGACGTCAGGGACCTGGCGGGCGGCCAACTCTGGAGCGTTGACCTTGCCATGCTCGCGAGCGGCGCATGGGCCGACCTGATGGGCATCGATCTGTCTGGCACGACGCTGGTGTGGCGGCTCCAGGCGGCGGACGGCACCGGCGAGATCTTCGCAGCCGATCTGATCGGCGGCACCACTCAGCCCGTCGCCTCCGGCCCCGGGCTCAGCGGCGGGTCGATCGACGGCGACGTCGTAGTCTGGGCGCAGCCGGCCGTCGGCGGCACGAGCATCATGTGCCGCCGGCTCTCCGGCGGATCGCCCTTCGTTGTCGCGACCGTGGCCACCGGCAGGGTCACCGACGTCCTCGTCAGCGGCGACACGGTGGCGTGGATCGACGAGAGCGGCCCAAGCGGCTTCAACGGCATCGAGACCGCAAGGCTCGCCCAATGATCGCCGAAGCGCCGACGCCGCGCCGCTCGCGCATCCGGCGCGTCTATGTGGGCCCGTTCGGGCAGCAGGTGCTGGCGTATCTGCTGGCCGGGCTTTGGCTCCTCAACGTCGCCGACCTTCTGCTCACCGAGTACGCGCTTTGGCTCGGTTTCGCCACTGAGTCGAACGACGTGATGCGCTACTTCCTGCACGTCGGCACGCTCACGGCCGCCGTGTTCAAGATCGGCATCGTCACTGTCGGCGCGCTCGTCCTGTGGCGCCTGCGGCGCTACCGGGCGGCGCTGTTCGCGGCGGTCGTGCTCGCCGGCATCTTCGCCGCCGTGGTCGCCTACCAGGTATTCTGGCTCACGAGTCTGTAGAGGCCTGCGGCGCGGGCGTGCCGGTCGCCGCGGGCGAGGTGGGCATGCCCGGCGCCGTCGCTCCCGCCGCGACCGTCAGGCTCGCCGGCTCCTCGACGCTCCCAAGCCGCCACAGAATGACCAGCGCGGCCACGTAGGCGGCGACCAACAGCCCGTTTCGGATGGCGACGGCGAGCACGCCGGCCACGTGAAGTCCGACCATGTTGTCGTAGAGGAACGGGTACTCCGCCTGCGTGAACACCGCCGCCACGAGCACCAGCACGGCCGGAACGCGGTACGGCGCCCTCGTGGACACGACGCCCAGAGCCGCCAGCGGCAGCAGCCAGATCACGTGCTGCGGCGAGATGAGCTTGTTGCCGCAGATGGAGGCGAGGATCGCGGCGAGCGCGACGACCACGATCCCTTCGGCGTCGGCGCGGAGGGCGTGACGGGTACGCCAGGCGACGGCGTAGAGGATGGCCAGCAGAACGAACACGAGAAGCGGCGCCGCGGTGACGAGTACGCCCATCCCCGGCCCCGACAGCTCGGTGGACCCGCCGGGGACCGGGACGACGGTCACGTGAGCAAGGCCGGCCACCTGGGCGAGCAGGTACGGCGTCGCCATCAGGCTCTCGATGCCGGCGCCACGGCCGGCCTGGCCGGCGAACAGGCTCGTCCAGACGCCGCCGGCCCCGCGGACCAGGAACGGCACGAACGGCACGATCGCTCCCGCAGCGGCGAGCGCCACGACGAGCGCCGCGCGCCGCCAGGTCCGCACCAGGACGAGGATGAGCGGCAGCAGGACGATGGGCATGAGCTTGAGGCTGAAGCCGAGTCCGACGACGAGGCCGGCCCAGGCCCAGCGCCGGCACACGAGGCAGAGCAGCGTCGCGGCGACGATCAGCGCGACCGTACCGTCGTAGCGGTTGAGAGCCGTGAGGCCGATCGCCGCGACGCCGAAGGCGAAGGCCACGGCCGTGCCCAGCGGCCGCCCAAGCGACGGCCAGATCCGCGCCGCCGCGAGCGTCGTCACGACGGCCGTCGCGGCGAGCACCACGACCATGACGGCCCTGAACTCGGCGCCGTACGCGGCCACCGAGCTCGCCGTCGGCGGCGCGAGGATGGGGATGAGCGCCAGCGGCGGGTACTCGAAGCGGAACTGGACGTATGGCCACCACCCGTGGCGCACGTAGTCCGCGACGAGGGCGTAGTGCTCCAGGTCGGGAGTCGTCGCCCCCCCACGGTACATCACGACGTACCGCATGACGATGGAGAGCGCGACCATCCAGACGATCGCCTGCAGGGCCACGGCTGCGGCGCAAAGGAGCACGAGGTCCCTGCGCCGCAGCCGCCCCGCCGGTGTGCGTGTGCCGTCCCGCAAAGAGGCGCCGGCCTAAATACCGGCCGGCAGCGTGCTCAGCGTCTGCTTGACGATCTTCGTCGAGGTCGCGATCACCTCGAGGCTGTGGTCGACCTCACGCTGCGTGTGCGCCGTGCACGCGAAGAAGCGCTCGAAGTTGAAATTGTGGAAGTAGACGCCGCGCATCTGGCATTCGGTCTGCAGCATGGCGAAGAAGCGTGTGTCGCTCTCGCGCGCCTGGCGGTACCGCGTGACCGGCTCCTCGTGACCGAAGAAGACCTGCCACATCGGCCCGACCTGGCTGATGAACGCGGGCACGCCCTGCTCGGCGAAGATCCGGCGCATGCCGCCGACCATGGCGTCGGCGATCGCGTTGAGGTGCCCATACACGCGGTCGCGATCGTCGATGAGGATGTCGAGGGCGGCGTTCATGCCGGCGAGCGTCAGCGGATTGCCGCTGTAGGTGCCGCCGTGGAGCACGGTGCCGTCGGCCTCGAGCGCCATGATCTCCTTCTTGCCGCCGAAGGCGGCGGCGCCGGGCGTGCCGCCGCCCACCGCCTTGGCGACGCAGGTGATGTCGGGCATCACGTTATAGAGCTGCTGGGCGCCGCCGAGAGCGACACGGAACCCGGTGATGATCTCGTCGAAGATGAGCAGCACGCCGTTGTCGTCGCAGATCGTGCGCAGGCCCTCGAGGAAGCCGGGGACCGGCGGGATGATGCCGGCGTCGGCGAGGATCGGCTCGGCGAGCACGCAGGCGAGCTCGTCGCGGTGGCGCTTGATCAGCGTCTCGACCGCGTCGAGGTCGTTGAAGGGGGCGATGACCATCGTCGCCTCGATCGCCTTGGGGATGCCGGCCGACGAGGGCAGGGTGCGCGGGAAGCGCTCGGTGCCGGCCGCCGCCATCGCCGTGATATGGCTGAAGGCGTGGCAGTCGAGGAAGCCGTTGTAGCTCCCCTCCCACTTCATGACCTTGTCCTTGCCGGTGTAGGCGCGCGCGAGGCGGATCGCCGCCTGAGTCGCCTCGGAGCCGGAGTTGGCGAAGCGCACCTCGTCGATGCTCGGCACGGCGGCGACGATCTTGCGCCCGACCTCGTAGTCGAGCTCGTGCGGGAACGTGTAGAGCATGCCGCCCTGATTGATCTGCGCGGTGATGGCATCGAGGATGGGCTTGGGCCGGTGCCCGAAGATCATCGGCCCGTAGCCGATGCACCAGTCCACGTACGAGTTGCCGTCGACGTCGAAGAAGTACGCGCCCTCGCCGCGCTCCATGACGATGGGGCGCGTGCCGATCAGGCGCGCATAGCTCGACTCGCCGCCGGAGACGACCTGCTGACACTTGGCGAACAGATCGCGGGTCTTCTCGAGGTGGGCGTCGTCGATCAGGTAGTCGTTCATCGGGTAGGGCTCCTTCCCGAACGGCCGGGCGCGGCGCGGCTCCCGCCGGTGCGGGACCGGGTCCCCGGAAAGTGCGCGTAGTCTAACCGATGGCCGCGGCGGGGTGAACGTCGGCGGCAGACCGGCCCGGCGCACAGGCGTGGCCGAGCCGGGCCGTGGGCGCCTGCCGGCCTACACGACGGCCGCGAGCAGGCTCACGCCGGCGAGCGTGCAGACGATGCCGACCCACTGGTTCGGCTTGGGGCGCTCGTGCAGAAGGACGAAGCCGAGGATGACGGCGAACGTGCCGAACTGAGTGGTCGTCACGCCGGCCACCGTCGGCGGGCCGATGGCGAACGCGATCGTGAGCAGGAGCACCCCGCCGAGCTCGAGCACGCCGGCGCCGATGGCGCGCACGCGCATCGCCTTGGGCACGGCGATCCCGCCGGTGAGCAGAGCCACGGGCAGCACGATCAGCAGCGAGACCGTGCGCGAGATCGCGGCCTGCGACAGCCAGTCGATGTCGCCGTAGGCGTAGCAGAGCATGACGCCGGCGAAGAGCACGCCGGCGATGACCGCCCAAAGTGCTCCATTGGTGGACTTGGCGCGGCCTTCGAAAGACGTGAGCAGCGCCCCGACGGCGCAGAGCACGAGGGCGATCGCGATCGCCGGCGTGACCGGCACGCCCAGCGCTATGACGGTCACCGCCACGTAGGCGCCCTGCAGCGACGTCAGCGCCGAGATCAACCCGAGGTCGCCGATCTGCAGCCCGTGCAACAGGCAGAAGAGGGCGCCGAAGTAGAGGGCGCCGGCGAGTGCGGCCAGCCCGGCGCCCTGCCATTCACCGGCGTGCGGCAGGCCCCGGACGAGCAGCGCCACCGGCAGGACGATGACCACGCCGGTCACCAGCACCCACACCATCTGCGTGAGTGGCCGCGTCTCGCGCGTCACGCGCTGCGACCAGCGCCGTGGCGAGGTCTTTCGTATGCTCGTCTTGCGGCGTGCGGATTTGCCGCTTCGCGATGCCGCCTTGCGTCTTGCGGGTTTGCGGCGTGCGGTCATTGCATACTCCCTAAGCTAATGCACTGAAAAAAGTAGCAAATCCATCCGGTTCCAATACCGCAATGCGGGAACTGCATAGCCACACAAACGTTGTTTCTGCGTGGCAGGCTTGGCTGACGCCGAACAGAGGTGAGAAGCCTGGGGGTTCCAGCTCCCGGGGGCCTTTTCATTGATCGCAATGAGTTTGCAAAGAACGGAGCGCAATCCGGCGCCACAAGACGATGCACCCGCGAAGGTGGCGCAGGATAATTCGCGCGTCATCGAAACCAGCATTCCCGCCCGTCTCGATAGCCTCACCTGGAGCGGCTTCCACACCCGCGTCGTGCTCGCGCTCGGCATCACCTGGATCCTCGACGGGCTCGAAGTCACGCTGGCCGGCGCGCTGTCGGGCGCGCTGAAGGAAAGCCCGAGCTTGCGCTTCTCCAATTTCGACGTCGGGCTTGCCAACAGCGCCTATCTGGCGGGCGCCGTTCTGGGCGCGCTCGGCTTCGGCTGGCTCACCGACCGCATCGGCCGCAAGAAGCTGTTTTTCATCACACTCGCGCTCTATCTGCTCGCCACCGCAGCCACGGCGCTGTCGTGGAATGTCGCAAGCTACGCGCTGTTCCGTTTTCTCACCGGTGCCGGCATCGGCGGCGAATACACCGCGATCAACTCGACCATCCAGGAACTGGTGCCGGCGCGTTACCGCGGCTGGACGGATCTCGTGATCAACGGCAGCTTCTGGCTTGGCGCCGCGATGGGTGCGGTTGCCGCCATCGTGCTGCTCGATCCGCAAGTCGTCGGTGTCGATCTCGGCTGGCGGCTCGCCTATATGACCGGCGCGGTGCTGGGCCTGATCGTGTTCATCATGCGGATGTGGATTCCGGAAAGCCCGCGCTGGCTCATGATCCA
>Ga0118677_10001570_pt1 | contig 48046 bp, 41 predicted proteins | sample AliMusrvi5mmetaG_FD_86154 | JGI IMG/M metagenome (GOLD analysis project Ga0118677, IMG submission 86154) | reverse complement strand
AAGAAATTTGGTTGCCCTCGGCAAAGCCTGTAAAACCGGGTGAATTGATTGTTTTCCAGAGGTCGTTGCGGTCCAATCTCGGCAGCAGCATCGCCACCCACGAGATGGTCGTGCAGCCGGATATAGGCTTGCTCGGTTTATTCTGCCAGCCAGGAAACGACTTTTGCGAACCCTCATACGCCAGCAAGGCGAGGCTTAATTGTTTCTGATTGTTCTGGCACTGAGTACGCCGGGCCGATTCCTGCACTAAGGCAATTACCGGCATCAACAATGCCAGCAACATGCCGATAATGGTGATGACCACCAACAACTCGACGAGGGTAAAGGCCGGGCGAAGCAGTCCGACTCGACGATTTTTCTTCGGCAGTTCCATGACCAGACTCCTTCGACCAGCATATCCTCAAGGCTGTCCCGTAGAACGTCAATGAACGAGGGCCAATGGCCCCCTGCAAGCCCTGCTTTGGCTACAGATTCAGGTCAACCTCGGCCGACCAGTATTCGGTGTCGGTCAGGTTGGGGTTGATGGTGTCGGGGTTAATCGCCTCCACGTGTCCATCACTAAAGAGGGTGTTGATTGTGCCGGAGTGCCTGGCGCGGCCAGCGCCCCAATGCGTCCAGTCCGGTGAGTTCATCATCTTGGGAGTCGGGGTCAGCAATTCACTGGTGTTTCCGCCTGCCAGGTCGGCGACAAGTTTACAGTACTCGAGAACCAACACCTTGTTGCTGTCTCGAAGAAAGCGGTTGGCACGACTATTCATGCCGTAGCTGCATGGATTGGAGGTGCCGAGCGGCCACCAGCTTAAGTCCTGGATATTTGATCCTCCCGAGAGAGTTCCCATGGGTAAATTGCTCCCATCAGGGGCACTGCCCGTGACGATCACGGGCGGGTCGTTTCGGCAGATGGCGCCGCTGGTCCTGAATTGGGCGGCAAGACAGAAGCCGCGTCCCCCGTCGGGATAATTGGGATCGATAAGGAAGAAGAAGTCGCCGATGTTGTAGTCGGCGCCGTCGTCCGTGACGAAGACCCAGGCGCCTTGCGACGGCGTGTAACCCGGATACGCCGAACCCAGTCGCTGCTGAATGTACTGATTCCATGTCATATTTTGAGCTTGTCTCCCGTGGTTATCCCATCCGCTCCCGTTGAGATCATAGAAAACCAAGGACATGTCTTTCTCGGAGCCGTCGAATGGCTTCTTCTTGGCATATCTTTGGGCGGCCGACGCCCAGAAATACGTATCGATTTCGGAGGCAATTCCGCTTTCATTATCATCCGGGCACTTGTACATCGACGTCTGATTCTCGAGGAAGGGCCTCAGGGTGTCGGTCCACGCGCCGACGTTGAGACTGCCCACCGAACCGCCATTAGTGCTTCGGAAATTGTGGAATGCCGAGCCTATCTGGTGCAGGTTATTGGCGCACTGCATCTTTCGACCAGCCTCACGCGCCGCGTTGATGGCAGGCAACAAAAGGGACATCAGCAATCCAATGATCGAGATGACGACCAACAACTCCACCAGCGTAAAGGCACGACGAAAATTTGTGACTTTCATGATCCACCATCCTTATTAAAGGTCTTCTCCCAGCTTCTCCCGGATGAATGCCCGGGTTAAACCGGGTTGCTTGAATCTCTCCCAATCGGCCCGCAAACGCTTGATGACTGCTTGCCGCTCTGCCTGCTGGAGGTCGCCATTGACCTTGCTGAACTGGCAATCTCTTCGGATTAGGTTTTGAACCGCTTCAGCCGCCTGTAGGCGAACTGCGGCCGAGGGGTCGTCCATAAGATCCAGGAACAGCGGCATGCTGCGGTAGTCCCACTGTTGGGTCAAACCTCGAATACAGACCACGCGGATCTCCGCCTGCTGGCTCTGATCCAATACACGGAGGATTTGCGGGCGGGCCAGCTTGCCAAGCTCGGCAAGTTTTACCGCAGCGTACTGCCGATCCTTCACGGCTCCGTCACCAAGCGCGGCTGCGGCCCATTCGTCGGCACTCTTTGTCCGCAACCCGCAAAACAGGCAGCCATATCCATGTACGAGGATAACCACCAAGCACAAAACGGCGAGGACCGCCCAAAGTAATCTTGTATTGCGCATAAGATTCATTTTTATCCCTGATTTTATAGCGCGTGTCAAGCCGCCCTGTCAAGGTCTCCATGGTTGTGGCCGGTCTCCGACCGAAGGTCTCCCGTTCACCGAGAGACCCTCGATCGGACAGGAGACCCGCGTTAAACGCTCTAGTTTTTTCGGGTGAGCTACTTCTGAAAGGGGTTCATAATCTCCAGCCCAATCAGCATTTGGCCGGACTGTAAATCTTCCGAGTAGAGCGTTTGGCAGCCAGCACTGGCAGCGGCGGCTAAAATCAGCGAATCGTAGTAGGAATAGCCCGTTTGCTCGGCAATGGCCAAACAGGATCGGTAAAGATCCGAACTCGAATGGATTTCACACAGTGGAGCGAGAACTTGCTGAAAAAAGTCGCGTAGATCATTCCAAGAAAATGGCGTGGCAAACTTCCGCCGCGCCACGGAGCAGAACTCCTGGACCACTTGAAAACTGATAACTCCTCGGCCGTTTTGCAGGGAATCTCGCACCAGATCAGCGGCGACACGCTGTTTGGCCGAGTCTGTTGGATCGACCGAATAGACGAAGATATTGGTATCCAAGAAGTATCTGGAGCCGGCAGTCGAGCCGAGTGGTTGCGAAATGACATTCTGACTCATGGCTGGGTTCTCAACGCTCATTCATCTCTTCACGGGAAAACTTCCTGCCGGGGCGAACATAACTAAGCCGCTTCAGGAGCGCGTCAAAAGCATCGGCAGCATTTTCCCGCCCGGCATACCGCTCAAGCCATTCTCGAAAAGCATGATTCAGGGAGCGATTTTCGCTAACTGCTTTTTCCCGAGCACGACGAAGGACGGTCTCGTCCGCACTAAGAGTGATGTTCCTAACCATTACTGGCTCTCCTTTTTACACTATGATAGTGTACACTGGAATTGTGTAAAAAGCAATACCTCGGTCTCACGCCACTGTCATTTTATTTCTTCCTGGGCCTGTTTTTTTGATATCTGCGTTCCTTGTGGCATGTCTCATTCCCCTCTCTTGGGCATACCCGTTCGGCATTGATTTACCCCAACCGCTGGGATAGGATTTCACGAATACTCTTCGCCTCCCGCTAATGAAAACCCTGTCTGATGTCTTCCGAAAAAGCCAGTGCCCTGGTTCTCCGCACGATCGATTTTAGCGAAACGAGCCTCGTCGTTTGGCTTTTTACGCGCGAGTTTGGCAAGATCAGTGCCCTGGCCAAGGGTGCCCGAAGACTCAAGAATCCCTTCGAGTCTGCTCTTGACGTGTTGACCCTTTGTCGAATAGTCTTCCTCCACAAATCGTCCGAGGCGCTCGACTTGGTGACGGAGGCCAAACTATTGCGTCGTTTTCGTCCCATGGGGCGGAACCTGGCCGGGCTTTATGCCGGCTACTACGTGGCCGAGTTGCTGGGCGATTTGACTGACGAGAACGATCCTCATCCTGAACTTTTCGATCTGGCAGATGAAACGCTCGCGGCACTGGCGGCAGGCGAGGTGGTCCATCGGCACCTGGCGCGATTTGAACTTGTGGCGCTGCGGTTTTTGGGCCATGCACCCGCCTTGGAGCAGTGTGCCGAGTGTGGAACGAAAATCGACCTGACGGGCCGGATTGCGTTCGGCGGGATTCACGGCGGTGCCCTCTGCCGAGAGTGCCGCTCGGGAAAGAGCAATGTTGTTTTGGTCAGTGCGAGAGTGTTGCAAACGATGGCCCAACTGGCCGATTTAGAAACTCAGACTTGGCGGCGAATGGAAATCGACGCTCGGATCCTGGGTGAGTTGCGCAGCGTATTAAACCACTATATCGCTAATTTATTAGGTCGGAAACCGAGGCTGTACGACTACCTCCACGAGTTCTGGAGATAGCCGGACGACTCGCGACACGGATGTCGCACGACAAGGACGTCGCCTATGCCACGAACAAACCTCGGCAAAACCTTTTCCGGCATGGCTTTAGCCGGACTGCTGGCCTTTCTTGCCGGCTGCGTGCCACCGCCGCCCCCACCGGCGGCCGCGCGGGCCAACCTGCATAACTCCAAGGATGGCGAGGACGAAAACGACAACTGGCTCTGGAAGCGGGCCACCGGTCAGACGAAGAAGTCGGACGACCAGATTCAGAGCTCGGCCGCCGTGGCTCCCGCCGGTTATCCGCAGAACAACGCGACCGGGCCGTCTCCCTATGGCGAGTCGGCAACGATGACCACGCGCTATTCCGATCCCAATATCGTGCCCGCCGGGGCGACTTCGATTGCGCCCGCCGGCCCGCCGCCCGGCTATGCGGGTCCAGGCCCAGCGGTGCCGATGACGATCAGTCCCGTTTCCGCATCGCCCAAGAAGTCGGATGAAGACAACGAATGGGATATATCGCAATTGGCGCCCGACGTCACCTGGAAAAAATTCAAGGAAGCGATCGGATGGGGCGCGGACCAGCGGCTTGCCCGCGAGGCCTACGACAAAGGCTTGGCCCTCTTTAATGCGAAGAACTACGATGAGGCCGCCAAAGAATTTTATACGGCCACATGGCGCTGGCCCGACTCAACCATGGAAGAAGACGCCATGTTTCTCATGGGCGAATCGTACTTCTTCGCGGATCACTACGGCCAATCGCAAGACACTTTCTCGAATTTGCTGAAGAAGCACGACAACACACGTTACCTGGACACGGTTGTCGCCCGGCTGTTCGCAATTGGCACATACTGGGAGCAACTGGATCTGAAATCGCACCATTGGCCGATGACGCCTAACGCCAGCGACAGGACACAACCTTGGTTCGACACGTTTGGCAACGCCCTGGCATGCTACGGTGCTGTATGGCTGCACGATCCGACCGGTCCCTTGGCCGACGCGGCATTGATGCGCGTGGCCAACGCCCACTTTCGCCGCGGCGAATGGGAAGAAGCGGCCGATCACTACGATATGCTGCGCAAGAATCACCCCAAGAGCAAGTACCAGAAGGACGCCCACCTGCGAGAACTTCAGGCGAAAATGCAGATCTACCAGGGGCCGAAGTACTCGGTCATCGCCTTGAACGATGCCCAGGAAATTGCCGATCAGACGCTCAAGCAATTCCCTGGCCAGCTCGGCGAAGATGAACGACGCGTTCGCGATGCCCGCGCGATTCTCTTCGAGCAGCGCGCCGAGCGCGAGTGGGTGATGGCCCAGTATTACGATAACAAGAGCGAGTTCCGCGCCGCCCGCGAGTACTACAAGGTACTCCTGGATAAGTATTCTCACACGTCGTTTGCCGAGCGGGCACGGAAGCGCGTGCAGGAAATCCAGAACGAGCCTGACGAACCGCCCAATCACTTTGCCTGGCTGACGGGCCTCTTTGGCAAGGGAAAATAGCGTGCCGTGGAACTGCCCTGGTTGGCCTCATCGGATTGGACTTTCGCCGCGACGGCTCTTCGCGGCGGCGGCCGCGATGCTGTTGGCGTCGCTGGCTGGCTGCCTGGGCATGAACTACCAATTCGGCGCCAGAACGCTCTTTCCCGCAGGCATCGAGACGGTTTATGTGCCGGTATTCGATTCCAGTAGTTTCCGCCGCGAGTTGGGCGAGGAGTTGACCGAGGCGGTCGTCAAGGAAATCGAACGACGGTCCCACTATAAGGTCGTTGCTTCACCGTCGGCCGACACGATCCTCACGGGCAAGATCACCAGCGACTCGAAGCACTTGCTCTTCCAAACCATGCAGGGCGATCCCCGCGAGATGGAAGTGGGCTTGCAGGTGAAGGTCAGTTGGGTCGATCAACGCGGCTCCCCGGTTCGCGAGATTCCCGCGGTACCCGTTCCCAATGCGGCCGTGAATATCAGCGCCGCCAGCAGCGTGGTCCCCGAGGTCGGCCAGTCGATTGCGACGAGCCACCAGCGGGCCATTCAGCGTCTGGCGGAGCAGATTGTTTCGCTGATGGAAAAGCCGTGGTGAAGTAAGTCAGGCTTTCCAGCCTGACCTACATGACGATTGACGCAAATGCTTCCACTTTTTTCATGGCGATTGCGAACCAAAACCCTGGCTGCCGGGCGCATTCCGCTTTTAATGGGCGTGGTCAACGTGACGCCAGACAGTTTTTCGGACGGTGGGCGATTCCTCGAGCCTGCGGCGGCGGTTGAACATGGTCTTCGTTTGGCGGCCGAAGGTGCTGATCTGCTGGATGTCGGAGGCCAAAGCACACGGCCCGGGGCCACGCCGATCGCGGCCGAGGAAGAACTCCACCGCGTGTTGCCGGTGATCGTCGCCCTGCGCAAGCAAACGGAAGTACCGCTTTCGATCGACACCTCCAGCGCGAAGGTGGCCGCCGAGTGCCTCGCGGCCGGGGTGGAAGTCATCAATGACGTCACCGCATTCACCTCCGATGGCGATATCGTGGCCTTGGCCGCGGAGAGCGGTTGCGGCATCTGCGCCATGCACATGCAAGGCACGCCGCAGACGATGCAGAACAATCCGCGGTACGGCGACGTGGTCGAAGATCTGTTCGTCTGGCTAGCCGCTCGTCGCGACGCACTCTTGGCCGCTGGAATTACCCAAGACCACATCGCGCTGGATCCGGGGATCGGCTTCGGCAAGACGGCTGCGCACAACCTGGCGATCTTGAACCATTTGTCGCGCTATCGTGCCCTGGAATGCCCGTTGCTCATTGGCCTCTCGCGTAAGGCATTTATCGGTCATTTGATCGGCGACCTGGCGGCCGACCGCACGGTCGGCACCATCGGGGCCGCATTGGCAGCCGCGCGGCAGGGGGTTGAGGTTTTGCGCGTGCATGACGTTGCCGCCGTAAGACATGCTTTGCTTGTTTTTGACGCGGTGGGCGGGTTCGCGGCCAAATGAGGGCAAAGCGACGGAAAGGCTTATGCTATAATTCTTTGGGATCCTTCCGTGGGGAGTCACGCAACTCCACTCCGAACATAAATCGCCGTTGACATCTACCCGCTTCCTGGGGATACTGCCGCCATGAACGATCTACATGCGTACTGCCTGGAAATAGCGACCCGTGCTAAAAGCGCATCCGCCGACCTGGCAGTGGTCACTGGGGCACAGAAACAGGCATGGTTACGAGCGTCGAGCAAGCAGCTCGTCGAGCTTACCCCTGCGCTGATCGAGGCCAACCATCACGACCTGGAAGCCGCTGCCAGCTTCGGCCTGACCGCCGCCGCCGTGGATCGCCTCCGCTTGACCCCATCGAGGATTCAAGCCATGGCCACCGCCTTAGAAGAAATCGCCATGCTGTCGGAGCCTGTCGGCGAAATCATCTCGTCGTCGATTCGGCCCAATGGCCTGGAGGTGCAGAAAGTTCGCGTGCCCCTGGGCGTGGTCTTTTTCATTTACGAATCGCGGCCGAACGTGACCTCCGACGCGGCAGCGATCTGCGTCAAGAGCGGCAACGCCGTCATCCTTCGCGGCGGCAAGGAGGCGGTTCACTCGAATCGCGCGATTGTCGACATTTTGTCTGCCATTGCCATTGAGGCCGGGCTGCCGGCCGACGCCGTGCAACTGGTTGCCACGACCGATCACGCCGCAGTGGGCGAGTTGCTCCACATGCCCGAACTGATCGATGTGGCCATTCCCCGCGGTGGCGAGAGTCTCATCCGCCGCGTGAGCGAAGAAGCCCGCATGCCGGTCATCAAGCATTTTGCCGGCAACTGCCACGTTTATATCGATCGCACGGCCGATCCCGAAATGGCCGAGCGGCTGACGGTGAACTCGAAGTGCCAGCGGTTGGGCGTGTGCAACACGGCCGAGTCGCTGCTGGTTCATGCCGACGCGGCCGCTACGCTGCTGCCACGAATCGGCAAGGCCCTCGGCGAACGTGGCATCGAGATCCGTGGTGACGCCCGCACCCGCGAGCTTTTGCCTGCGGCCAAGCTCGCTACCGAGCAGGATTACTTCACCGAGTACCTCGGCCCGGTGATTTCCGTGAAGGTGGTTGCGTCGCTGGACGAGGCGATTCGCCATATCAATCACTATAGCTCCGGGCATACCGAGACGATCGTCACCCGCGATCTCGAGGCGGCCCGGCAGTTCGCCGCCCGAGTCGATAGCTCGGCCGTGATAATCAACGCCAGCACGCGATTCAACGACGGTGGCGAATTCGGCCTGGGCGCGGAAATCGGCATCAGCACCGACAAATTCCACGCCCGCGGCCCCTGCGGGCTGAACGAATTGACCAGCTATAAATATGTAGTTTACGGGAACGGCCAGATACGCACGTAGCCCTAAGGGACGGAACCATGCCGACCGAAGTCCTCTCGCAACTGGAAGTCGAAAGCCTGCTTAGCGCGATGGGCACCAGCGAAGAATTGCTCGCCGCCGAGCCGCCCGTCAAACCTCCATTGCCCATCAGCCGCGAGAAGGTTGCCCCCTACGACTTCAAACGCCCGGAACGTGTCGGCAAAGAGCAGATGCGGGCCTTGCAGACGCTCCACGAGGGTTTTGGCCGCAACTTCGGCGCCGCGCTCTCCGCTTTGTTGCGGAGCATCGTCGAGGTCAAGCTCACCAGCGTCGACCAATTGACCTATAGCGAGTTCGTCTTCAGTCTGGAAAACCCCAGTTGCTTCAACCTGCTCAAGGCCGAACCGCTGGAAGGCAACCTGATTCTCGACATCAACCCCTCGATTCTCTATCCCATCATCGATCGGCTGTTGGGCGGCGGGCGCGAGATGGGCGCGCTGGCTCGGCGTCCGCTCACCGAAATCGAACTGCGGCTCGTCTCGCGAATCACTGGCCTGTTCCTGGAAGAGTTGCGGCACGCCTGGGAAAACGTGCTCGACCTGAAGTTGGCAGTTCTGCAAGTGGAAAGCAATCCGCAGCTCGTGCAGATCGTGCCGCCCAACGAAGTCGTGGTGGTGATCAGCTTCGAGTTGATGATCGGCGACCTCCGCGGGATGATGAATCTCTGCATCCCGTATAACTCGATCGAGCGGATTGGCGGCAAGCTATCTGCCAACAACTGGGTATCCTATGGCCGCAAGAACGCCACGAAAGAGACGATCCAGCAGATCAGTGAATCCATTTGCAGTTCGCCCGTCGGCGTTCAGGTCCGGCTGGCTCGGACCAAGATCGGTACCGGTGAACTGATGGGTCTCCGCGTTGGCGACATCATCACGACCCAGAAGGACGTCCATCAGCCGGTGGTCGTTTCGGTCGAGGGCGTGCCCAAGTTCCGCGCCAAGCTGGGGGCCTTCAAGGGTCACAAGGCGATCCTGATCGAGAGCTTGATCGCAAACCCGGTCGACGCGCTGGGAGAGTAGGGAACATCAACCTTACGGTCAATGCCTTTCATTATAGCAGGCCGTCCAGCGCGGTGGCAGACGCGGGGAGAGAGTGTGGCCGCCTCGCCCCACGCAAACTAATCCCGTCCGACCTTCAATATCTGAAATGGGCAATCCAAACGACGCCAATTTCCCTTGCCGCGCCCTTGGCGTTGGCTATTCCTCTCCATTTCAGGCTCGGCTGGATGAGCTCATCGCCCACGGCAAGCAGCGGCGACTCTTGGCCACAGAAACCGAGGAAGTTGATCGACTCTTGGCCCGGGCCGATCAGCTGACCCTCGTGAAGACGCGGGCTAGGTACACACTGCGGCACCAGCAGGCCGGAGTAACGGGCTCGTGAGTGCCTATGTTCCGGTCGATCTTCAGCGAGAAGTACGTACTCGGTTCACGAACTGCTGTGCGTATTGTTGTACCGCGGAGGAGTTGCGTATGAATCGATCGCAGTTGGTCCGTGTGCGACGCATGTGGGCCATCATGGGGGAGCATCCGCCCGGCATTGACAAGCTGCGGTGGGAAACCGGTGAACGCGAAGAGAATCCTTGAGAATCATCGTCTTGCGACGCTATTCAGCGTGCCCAGCCAGTCGATGCCCCCCGACCTCCGGTAATTGGTACTGCGTCCCTGGATTTCCCTGGATTTCCCCCTGGATTTCCCGACCATGTCCAGTAAGTTCGGCTGTTGGCCCCTGGTCCACGCCACCCACAAATGGGACTGCTCTGGAAAGAAGTGGCCGCCAGCGGGCCTCAAGGGCGTTCTTCCCAGGCCTTTTTCTTCGCTTTTAAGAGTCGCTCGGTATACGTCTCTTCTTCTTTCTCAACCTCCATCGGTGACGCTTCGGGCGCAGGGGGTTCGGAAGCTGCACGCGGAACGCGTTCCAGTTCGTCGAGCGGCTTCAAATCAACCGGTGCTTGGATGGACAACTCGAACCGCGCCGTTGCGCGGAGTTGCTCCAGGCGCTCGGCCACTTCCGCCTTGCGACTCCTCAAACGCTCGATGTACTGCGGCTGGACTGGAGCAGGCTGGCGGCGGAGGATGAAATCGCGCGTCCGAACCAAGAGCGGCGGCAGCCAAGCGAAGTGTACCTGTACGCGACGGATGAAAACATCGCCCAGGAAAACGCAACTGGCCAAGAGAATTAGCCAATGCCATGCCTCCCGGCTGCTGGTGGCCTTGGGCAAATCGTGGCGGAAGGTGTTGAACTCCAGCAACTTGCCGGTCGCGTCCGGGTTCTCGATCAGTTGGCCCGGCGGACCATCCTTGGGCTGCACGGCAGCAAGCTGGGTCAGCAGGGCATCGTTGGCCCCGCGATCGCGAAACTCGTCGGAATAGGGCACGTTCACGCCCGTCCGCAAGGGCGCCATGCCGCGGCCTGGATTGATCGTCACAAAGTAACTGCCCGCCTCTTGTACGGGAAACGTGCCCACATAACGGCCCGGCGCGGTCTGCTCGATCTCCAGGCCCAGCGGCTTCTTCAGATCGGGTCCGACGGCCGAGCCGGTCATGGTCAGGAAGTTGAGGAACTCATTCTTGTCGTCCAGCGCCGCGACGATGATCCGCATCTTGCCTTCCAACGGCTCGAAAGTCGCGGCCAGTTTTCCCGATCCGCCCGAGGGCCGCATCGACCAGCGAACGATCTGGGCAAAGAGCTTGTCGCCCGCCGCGCTGCTGGACCAATCCGGCGTCCACTGCAATCCGGCATCGGTGGTGAAGGCGACCGTTCGGCCGAGTCCGTAGTTCCAGCCGGCCAGGATCGTGGTATTCTCCTCGCCGCCAGGCTTCGTGGCCAGGAGCACGGTTTCCACCAACGGGTTCTCCTTCCTGCTCGTGAGCACGTAGCCCTTGATTGGCGGCAGCTCGCTGACGCCGGACATCATCGGATGGTCGGATACCTGCTTCACGGGAAACGAACTGTGCGGATCGTAAAGGATCGGCCGGGAGACGCGACGTGCCTCCTTCTGAAAGATCCGTGGCAGGGCCTTATTGGGATTGTTCACCGAATAATACTTGCCATTGCCGTCGGAAGCCAGCTTGGCAAGATTCTGGCTCTCGGACGTGCCGTGAGCGTTAACGGCCACCGTGGAAATCGTCACTCCCATGGCCCTCAGCCGGTCGATCGTCGCCGCTTGCGGCGCGCCGGGGTCGCCGTCACTGAGCACGATCATATGCATCACGGCCACCTGTTTGTTTTGCAGCTTGGCGAATCCTTGTTCGGCCAGGAGCATGGCCGGTTCAAAGTCGGGCATGTCGCCGGGGACCATCCGATCGACGGCCGCCAGCAGCTTATTGCGATCCTGGGCAATCTCCACGGGGCCTTGGCCGTAGATCCACTGCTCGTTGCCGTTCCATTGCATCACGCCGCAATAGTCCTGACCGCTGAGGGTTTTGATCGCCTCCTTGGCGATCTGCTTCTGGATGCCGTTGCCCTGGGCAATCTCGCTGGCGTGCATGAGGAGCACCAGCGCACCGCAGGGAGCCACTTCCGCATTGCGGATCTGGAAATCGACCGGCATGGCCTTTTCCAGTTCCGTGCCGGTCCACCCTCCGGCACCAAAACTTTCCGCTCCGCCCAGCATCACCAGCCCCGCGCCCATCTGTTGCGTATTGCGCACGAGCATATCGATTTGCTCGTCACTGAAGCTCACTTCATCGCTGGTGGCGCGTGGCACATTGGCCAGTACGATAGTGTCAAATATCTGCAACTCGGCTAGACTGGAAAATAGCCGATCCGTGCCGCGGACGACAACTTCCAGGCCATGCTGCCGCAGCCGCTCGGCAAGCGGCGCATACTCGTTGGGCCGCTCCTGGCTGACGATCAGCAGCACCTGCCCCTTGCCGGCCACGTGGATAAAGGCCGTGGCCCGATTGTTTTGCGGCATGGCGTCGTCTTCCGGTCGGTCGGGAACGAATATGGCCTCGTAGGTGTAGAAGTTCGCGCTGTCAATCGTCTGCCGCAGGTTGAAAACCTTCTTGCCCGGTGGAAGTGTCACGCGATTTTCCGTGCGCTCGATTGGTTGGTCGTCAACAATCTTTGTAATGATCAGCCGGCCGGGTACTTCACCCGCATCGCCCGGCTTGAGATCGCAGTTGTTGGAAAGCACGACGCGGAGGTCGAACGGCTGATTGAGGCGGACTTCACCCGGCAGGATCACGCGCTCCACGGCCACCTCGGCTCGCGCGTGGTAGCGAACGGGAACAACGTCGATGCCGACGCCCGAGGCGGCCACGGCCTGGGCCTGTTCCAGGGCGTTGCCTTGGTTCTGGTTGCCGTCGGTCACCAGGACGATCCGCCGCGCGGCATCTTCGGGAAACGTGGCCTGGGCCAGCTTCATGGCGGCGGCGATGTTCGTCGCTTGTGGGTCAAAAAGGCTTTCGATCGAATTGCCCAACTGTAGATCGTCGTCAAAGGGTGGAAGCTCGATCGCTGCGTCGCGGCCGAAAACGATGACCCCCGCGCGGTCCTTGCCGTGGCGATGGGCGTGGACTTCATCGCGGACATATTTGATCATCGCCGCGCGTTTTTCTTCGGGGATACTTAGGGACTGGTCGAGCAGGTAGATGACCGTCAGATGTTCGTTGCTTCGCACGATTTGGAAGTCGGCTGCCGCCATCACCATGAGCAGGATCACGAGCGTGCGGAGCAGCAAGGCCATCCAACGGCGAATGCTCCCCAGCCCAGCCAGGCGGCGATAGCTATACCGCCAGAGCACTGGCAAGAGCAAGAGCATTGCCAGGCAGGAGGGAGAGTTAAAGGAAGGATGGTAGGAGAACATGGGTTAGGAAATGACGGACGACGGACGACGAATGACGAACGACGAATGACGAACGACGAACGACGAACGACGAACGACGAACGACGAACGACGAACGACGAACGACGAACGACGAACGACGAACGACGAACGACGAATTTCGTCATTCGTCATTCGTCACACATTGTACCCGATTATTACCCGTATCCAGCACATAAAGCCTCCCTTCTCTATCCCGCACCAGACCCCAAGGATTAAACAACTCCCCATCTCCCCGCCCCTCATGGCCCCAGCAGCCCAGGGAGCGGCCATCGCGAGTAAACTTCTGGATGCGATGGTTGCCGTACTCACAAACATATAAAGTGTCCTGCGGCGCCAGCACGATGTCGTAGGGATAGTAAAGCTCACCCGGCTTGCTGCCTTGCACTCCCCAGGATTTCAGCAATTTGCCTGCCGTATCGAAGACCTGGATGCGATGATTGCCGGCATCGGTGACCCAGAGATGATCGTCGGCGTCGAAGACGATCTTTTGCGGGCGGACAAACTGGCCAGGCGCGGAGCCGTGACCGCCCCATTGCAGCAGGCAGCGACGGCCGTCGGGCATGAACTTTTGGATGCGATCGTACTCGCCATATTCAGAAACGTACAGGTTGCCTTGCGAATCCTGGGCCGCGCCGGTCACGAAGCCGAACTCGCCCGGTTTCTCACCCTTTTTGCCGCCCAACGTGCGGAGCAGCTTGCCTTGAGGGGAATAGATAAGCACCTGGAAGTAATGCGTGTCGGCTACCATGAGGTTGCCGTCGCGATCGAAGCTCAGGCCGGTCGGCTTGCCGTTGGCGTGGTCGGGCGTGGACCACCCGCGGAGAAAGGTGCCGTCGGTCTTGAAGACCTGGATGCGAGCGGTCTTGTCGACGATGTACAGTAGGTCGTCGCGGCCGATGGCGATTGCTCGGGGCGTCTGGAAGCGGCCATCCGAGATGCCCTGCCGTCCCCAGACCGCCTCAATCCGGCCGATGCTGGATTCATCGCGGTCGCAACCGGGAAGGGCGAAAAGCAACAGGAGCCAACGTGCCGCGGCAAAGTACCCAGTACTGAGTACCGAGTACCAAGTACCGCATTGCCGCCTCACGGATTTTGGCATTTGTTCCATTTCGACGCCTATGCTCGGATCCAGATTTAGCTATTTTAGCCGAACGCTAAACCACTTGCACGGGGGGGGGCAAATAGGGTACACGTGCCCGTTGCCTTGCCGCTATTTTCGTTTCCGATGAAAGACCCGTTTCGCCGCATCCAGGGCTGGCGCAAGCTGCTCGACTTCGTCAAGCGTGTTGTAGAGATAGAAGCTGGCCCGGGCGGTTGCCCCCACGTTGTAGCGTTTGTGCAAGGGCATGGCGCAATGATGCCCGGCGCGGATGGCAATGCCGGAGCGGTCGAGCACTTCAGCCACGTCGTGGGCGTGGATCTGGTCGAGCGTGAAACTGACGATCCCCGCCTTATGCCGCGGCGCCGGCCCGAGGATCCGCAGGCCCTCGATGTTTTCCAGGATCTCATGGGCACGAGTTACCAGCAACCGCTCATGATGGGCGATGGCATCCATGCCGATGCGGTTGAGATAATCGATGGCCGCACCTAGGCCGATGGCCGAAACAATCGGCGGCGTGCCGGCCTCGAACTTGGCGGGCAGGTCGCCCGGCTCGAAGGAATCCAAGAGTACGCGGCGGATCATGCTCCCGCCGCCCAAAAAGGGTGGCATGGCCTCCAGCAGTGCGCGCTTGCCATAAAGCACGCCAACGCCCGACGGCCCGAGCATCTTGTGACCGCTGAATACGAGGAAATCGACGTCCATCGCCTGCACGTCGGTCTTCTGGTGCGGCACGCTCTGTGCCCCATCGACCAGCACCAGCGCCCCGGCTTGATGCCCGCGGCGAATGATTTCCGCCACGGGGTTGATCGTGCCCAGCACGTTGGAAATCGCCGTGAAGCCCACGAGCTTGGTTCGCTCGGTGAGCAGCGTATCGAGTGCGTCCAGGCAAAGCAGGCCGTCTTCCGTGAGGGGAATGTGCCGCAGCACGGCACCGCTGCGTTCGGCAAGCTGCTGCCAGGGAACGAGATTGGCGTGATGCTCCATCTCGGTAAGCAGGATCTCGTCGCCCGGCTTGAGGTTCGCATCACCCCAACTCCGCGCGACGATATTGATGCCCGAGGTCGCCCCGTAGGTGAAAATGCACTGCTCGCGCTCGGGAGCATTGAGGAACGCGCGGACGGTTTCCCGGGCCTGGTCGAACAGTTCGTCCGACTCCTGGGCCAGTTGGTGAATGCCGCGGTGCACGTTGGCATAGTGCTCTTCATAACAACTGACAATCGACTGGATGACCTCGCGCGGATGCTGCGTACTGGCCGCGTTGTCGAAATAGATCAGCGGCACGCCGGGGCGGACCTCGCGGCTGAGAATGGGAAAATCAGAGCGGTAGGCCAAGGGGTCCAACGGAGAGGTTTGCAAGAGCGCGCTCATTAGCGACAGACCTTCCCAGGTTCCCCCGGATCGGAGCCATCGTTCTCGACGGGCGAGTAGATGGCCGATTGCAACACTCGCCAGGGCAGTAGGCAACATTTCTGCCGGTTAGGCGTGAGACGAACGCCGAACAGTTCCAACATGTCGTTGGCAGTGAAGGTCTTGACTTCCTCGATAGTGTGGCCGTCGAATTTCTCCACGATCATCGACGCCGCCGCCTGGCTGATGCAGCAGCCGTCGCCAGCGAAGAAAACTTCGCGCAGAGCACCCCCATCATCGATCTGCAATTCGATGCGGACAACGTCGCCACAAAGGGAATTGTCGTCCTGATGGGCGTGCGTACAGCGAGTGCAGTGACCGCGATGATAGGGATCCTCGTAGTGATCGAGGATATGGTCCTGGTAAAGCTCTTCTTCGTCGTCGGCAGGCATGATCGTCCAGCAAAGGAACCGAAAGTAAATCCACTCTGTTAGTGTAGGCAGGAAGGCATTCCAGGGCAAGGGAAGGAGAAATGCAAACTCATCGAGCTAGCAACCTTGCAGTTCTCCCGACGACAAGGGATGCTACCTTGACGTAGACCACCGCGGATCGGGCTGAGCGAGGATCTCGGCGCGAGTGCCTTGTTGCAATCGTGCGATGGCCGCGACGGCCGCTTGCACACGGGCTGCGTCGGCAAGGGGTTCCATCTCGACGACGAAGTTCCGTGACTGGCCAGGGCCTAGCTCGACGACGCGGCCCATTTGCTTCTCGAACGACTTGATGTTGGGAAAGTTCGTGGCTGGTTCCAACCCTGTAACATAGCCGTCAGAAGTCGCTTCGCAATTTTTCCAAATCGAGAAACAGGGCAATTGCCGCGTGTTGAACTTCAGGCTCACCCCTTGCGTCGCCGCAGGATTGTGAAGCAGGGCTTGCGTGTTGCCATCCGTGTCGCTGGCCGGTTCCAGGAAAAAACAGACTTCCGTTGCGCCGGGCGTTTCCGGGCCGTAGAGATTCCAGGACGGCAAATCGGCGGCAGTAACGGCATCGCGCGGCGTAAGTTTCTTCACCGGCAGCAATACCTTTGCCCCGGGCTGCAAGAACGGCACGCCAAAATTGACGTGATAGAGCAATTCGAAATCGATTGCAGTGGCGGAAAGATTCGTCACCTTGTCGTACACGACAAGACTCGCTTGGCCAACCTGGGTTTCAATCGACGTTTCCAAACGGAGCTTGCTGCCAAACAAGCGGGTCTCATCCACCGAGCCGCGAATGGCGATGCGGCCCGAGTCGCCGTCAATCGCCACTTCGACCTTGTGGGCGGGAATGTTGGCAATCTTACCATGCAAGCCGTAGCGCAGACGGCCGTCGGACTGGAATTCGGGGGCACCGTTGCTCTCCAAACCACAACGGACCAGCAGTTCATCAAAGCCATCGAGCCAGCCGATACCCTGGGGATGCTCCGCACGGACATAGGCCGGATGGACCGGTCCGCGGACGGGCGATTTCCAGCCGAGGTGCAGATCACCAAGACATGCCCGCCAGATTCCCATGCCGCGGGTAGGCACCACCACGAAGCGGAAGTCGCCATGCCGGACTTCGATCACATCAACACCTTGAGACAGCCCGGCACGCAGCGTCCGCTTGACGACGCTATAGCCTTCGGCCGCGCCGCCGACCTGCTCGGGTCCCAAGGCGATCTGATCGACATAAAGATCCTGTTCGTGGTCAACAAACGTCCAAGTTTGGGTCGGCATCATGGGGGGTTTCGGGCGATGGAAATGGTTGTTAAACGGTACTCGCTGTCATCAATTTACAACGAATTCATGCGGCATGCGAGTAGGTTGGTGTCGACGGCCGGAGAATTGCGAGGTCCACTTCCCGATCTACGCATTTATTCCAGATTGACTCGCTGTGGCATTTCTTGTCGTTATATTCCGAAAAACCACGTTATTTTTCTCCACGGACCTAAGCCTAACGATCGTTATAACCGAAGATAAAAGAACGTCGGGCGGTGGCATGGACCTAGGATGGTTCGCGGTCTCGATCTTTACCATATTCATCAAGTCGGTTCGATTGAACGGGAAAGGAATCCGCAAGATGGACAGACGGCAGTTCATCCGTACTAGCGCATTAGGGTTCTTGGGCTTGGGAGCATGCGCGCAGCTTGGCTGCCGCAGCGGGCAGACGGCCCAGGTCGTAAAGCCGGGCGAGAAAACAATGGTCGGCAGCCATACGGCGGGCGGCGAGACCTATGGTCCGTTGGTCGATCAGTCGGTTTCAAACCTCCTGGGTCGGCACTGTGGCGGAGTTCAGCCTGCGGCGTACATGCAGGGTACTCCGGCAAGCGGTTCGATGCGGATCTGCTTCCTCGGCGTGGAAAACAAGAGTATCGAAGAACTTGGTGATTTCCGCGAAACGCTCTACGAGCAGATCGATCAGCGGATCCTTAACTCCGGAAATTTCCAATCCGTCAGCAAGCGATCCGTTGATGCCGGCCTGCAGGCCGCCAACCTGCGGCCCGAGGAGGTTCTCCTTCCGCAGAACATGCGAATCCTTACCGAGCGCATGGAGCAGATGCAACAGCCGTTTGACTTCGTGCTCATCGCCAAGATAACCTCCGGCACAACGCGGAGCAATGCCGACTACCAGCGCGAGTATCTCCTGACGTTGGAAATGGTCAATGTCCACAACGGCAGCTACGCCAAGGAATCGGCCACGATCGTCAAGAAGTACAACGTCTCAACCTGGTCCAAGATGAAGAGCCTGGCACCTTGGGGGTAAGGGATGTAGAGGATGAAGGAGAAAGGATCTTAACCCAATAGTGCCGCCATGCGCAATTTCTCGCTGATCCTCACGACGCTGCTTCTCGCCGCCGGTTGTGCGTCCCACGCCGACCGGCTGCGCGAGGTTCGCACCCAGTTTTACCAGGGGAGCGTGGAAACGGCATCGATCACGCTCGACAAGTATATCGGCAACTACCCTCGCGAAGCCGAGGCATTCAAGCTCGATCGGGCGGTCGTGGAACTAGCGGCCGGTCGGCCGAAAGATGCCGAAAAGCTCCTTCGCGAGGCCCGCGACGCGCTGGACCATAATTCACAGGCGAGCCTGGCCGAGGCGACCGGCTCGATGCTCACCGATGACACCCATACGGCCTATGCCGGCGAAGATTATGAAAAGGTCATGGTCCGCGCCATGTTGGCCATCTCGAACCTGATGAGCGGCGGAGAGGATGCCACGGCCTACTCACTCCAGGTCTCCGACGTGCAGGAGCGGATCATCGCTTCCGGCGCTGAGGGATCCCAGCAAAATCCCAAGCTCTCCTACAAACGCGTGGCCTTGGGCGAATACATTCACGGAGCGCTGAACGAGGCTAGCCGTATCGACTACAACGAGGCCGCACGGAGTTGGATGAAGGTTTGCAGTTGGGAGCCTTCCTTCCCCTACGGCCGTTACGACGTCGAGCGGGCGACGCATGGCCACCATAGCCAACAGGGCAACGGCGTGCTCTATGTTTTCGCCTTGGTGGGGCGCGGCCCCTATAAAGAAGAGACCGTGGAAGTGGCCTCGACCATTTCGATGTTTGCCGCTAGCGCCATCGTCAACGCCACGGCCAAGCGGAGCATCCCGCTCTCGATCGCGCCGATCAAGGTGCCGAAAGTGGTCGTCTATCATAACCCGATGAACAACGTATTGGTATCGGCCGACGGCCGCCCCGTCGGCCCCACGGCCACGATCACCGACGTCGGCAAGTTGGCCGTCGAACAGTATCAGGCCATCTATCCGCGCGTCGTCGTGAGGGCCGTCACTCGTCGTGTAGCCAAGGAAGGGATCATGTACGGGGCGAAAGAAGTTCTGAAGACGCAGAAGAACGGCTGGGTCGACCTCGCCATGAACGTCGGTGGAATCGCCTGGCAAGCGTCCGAATCGGCGGACTGCCGCTGCTGGGGGCTGTTGCCCGATCGCATCCAAGTGCTGCGCGTCGAGCTGCCGGCCGGAGATCATCCGATTCACTTGCAGCCCGACGGCGGTTATGGCGGTCTGCTCGGCGCCGATACGATCGTTCGCATCGAACCTGGGCGAAACACGTATCTCATGGGCGTGTTTGCCGATGGGCATCCCATCGGAAAGTTGCTTTCCAGCAACGGTCCCGTTCCGGTCGCCATGCCCACGGTGAAGTTGGCCGGAAGGTAGTGTTCGTATTCGTTACGGCAGATTATTCATAACTGTTGGGTGCATGGAGCGAACCTCAGGGAAATGGTGGGTTGCACACGGAATCCAACGAACGGCAACATTTCATCCTGGATTAGACTGGTCCGCGCAACGCACCACTGCTTGAGTTTCCAAGCTCCACGCCAAGTTTGTGGTGCGGGCGTCTCGCCTGTCTGGTTCAACCACAACATCTTGGGCAGACGGGACGCCCGCACCACAATTGTCCGCAAACCCGGCGGAGAGCCGAGTTTCCAAGCTCCACTCACCCTGATATCCGGGTTAAGACCGTCAAATTCGCCGGTCGATACCTATTGGCAGTAAATAATCATCATATAGTTTATCATTATACTGTTTGCTTTTTCCAGTAGTTCGACTATAATACACCCGTTCGAGTTCAATTTAGCTTGGTTCAGGATGGGAGAATATCGATCATGGGTGTCGTGGCGACCGAGGATCAGCCGAGGCTAAGTGCTCTTCAAACAACTTGTGGTGCGGGCGTCTCGCCGGCACACGCAGCCGGGACGGCCGCACCACAAATACACGGAGTAAATGTTGGACAGGTACCAAGAGTGGACAGGAGTCCTATGTTTTCCAATGAAACGAAGAAGCAGAATGAGCCCCTAGCCGTCGAGCCGGTGGTTCGTACGGCCAGCTTGGAAGATTTGGGGTGGATTGCTGAACAAAGCCGCCGTTTGGAGGGGTGCAGTCCAGAGGAAATCCTTACCTGGGCGGTCGAGCGGTACTTTCCATGTTTCACCATGGCGACTGGATTGGGGCCTGAGGGCTGCGTGATTATTGCCATGCTGGCTAAGATCGAGCCTCGGAGCTACATATTCAATCTCGACACTGGCTACCAATTCCGCGAGACGCTCGAATTGCGCGACCGGATGAACGAGAAGTATGGTATTCAGATTGACTTGCAACGACCGGAGTTGAGTGTGCTGGACTATGAGCGGCTGCACGGCGGGCCGGTCTATGCCCACGATTCGGACCGCTGCTGCCACGATCGGAAGATCGCCGTATTGCACCGCGTGGCCGCACACTATGACGCCTGGGCCACGGGCATTCGCCGCGACCAGAGCCCCACCCGCGCGGACACGCCGATTGTCAAGTGGGACAAGAAGTTTGGCCTCGTCAAGGTTAGCCCCCTGGCCTGCTGGACGAAGAAGGACGTTTGGAAGCGAATTCTCGACGAACAGGTTCCGTATAATCCGCTCCACGATCAGAACTATCCGAGCGTCGGCTGCCAGCCTTGCACCCGCGCCGTGCAGCCTGGCGAGGACGAACGTGCTGGACGATGGAGCGGTTCGACGAAAACCGAGTGCGGTCTGCACACGGGGAAGGATTAGCGTTCAGCTTTCTTCTCTGCGATCCACTTGGCTAGTTTCTGCGTGCCTTCTCGTTTCAATGCGGCAACTGGAAACACCGGTGCGTTCGGGGCTAGACGCTTCATGTCGGCCGCGATCCGCGGGATGCTGAAGTTCGTGTAAGGCAGCATGTCGATCTTGCCGATCACCAAGGCGTCGGATCCCTGGAAAATAGCCGGATATTTCACGGCCTTATCGTCCCCTTCGGTAGCACCCAACACGACGATCCGCAGATGCTCGCCCAGATCGAAACCAGCCGTGCAGACGAGATTCCCCACGTTCTCGATAATCAATAGATCGATATCGGTCAATTCAAACTGCGCTGCGGCCGAGGCGGTCATGTTGGCGTCGAGATGGCATGCCCCTTCGGTGTTGATCTGCACAACGGGCACGCCCAGTGCCTCCATTCGCTCGGCGTCGATCGAGCCGGCGATGTCGCCCTCGATAACCGCCGGACGGAGGGATCCTCGCAGATGATCGAAGAGGGCTTCCAGGAGCGTGGTTTTGCCGCAGCCTGGCGATCCGACCACGTTGACGCAGAAGACGCCCGCGGCATCAAATCGCTGGCGGTTCTCGGCCGCGAGTTGATCGTTGGCTTTGAGGATGCTTTTGGCAGCGATGAGTTTCATAATAGTTATCGGTTGTCAGTTGTCGGTTGTCAGTGCGCTGCTTTCGGCCAGAGGTTGTCCATTGACTGACAACCGACAACCGATAACTGACAACTAATCCTCAATCTCAATACTCTCCAGCAGCAGTTCTCGGCCTTTTTCAATCGCGATCTCGGGACTTCCGCACAAGGGACAGTCGATCACCATTTCCGTGATTTCGGTCGCTACCCCGCATTGGCGACAGCGAGAAATCGCGGACGGCTCGCGAATGGACAGTTCGGCTCCTTCAGCAGGCGTGCCGGGCGAGAGCAGGTTGAAGGCAAATCGCAACGAGTCGCAATGCACCCCGGAGAGCCTGCCCACGGCCAGTTCCAGCCGCTTCACGGCCCCTTTTTGCCCGGCCCGGTCGAGTTCCGTGCCGACCTGTTCAATCAGCGCTTCCACAATGGCCAGTTCGTGCATGAGGTAATTATCGCACTACACCGCAGCCAATTGCACACGGGCGACTTCCAGGCGATGCGCCAGCAATTTAGCGACTTCAAGCGTCAATCGGTAGCCGAGTTGGGGGTCGCGATTGCAAAGATCGCGAAGTTTCAGGGCGTCGATGAGCGCCAAGGTGGTTTCCTGGGTCGTCGTGCCGAAACTCGTGTACCGATAAGGCTCGATGAAAGCGGAAAAGCCGAGCAGATCCCCGCTCACCAGCGTGTCCACCGTGCGCATCTCACCATTGCCCAGTAGGTACTGGATATTCACTTCACCACTAACAATAATGTCCAGGTGCTTGACCGGTTCGCCCTCGGAAAACAAACGGGCGCCAGCAGGGATGTGCTGTTTCTCTTCGGCGATCATGGCAAGTTGTCGCAGGCTGGCCTCGTCAATGCCAGCAAAGTACGGATAACGGCGAAGAACCTCTGGTGAAATCATGCGAACAAAGCTCCGGCTTCTTCAGGCAGGGGGAGGGTATCGAGAACGGCAAGCACTTCGGCAACGGCCCGCGACACTGCGGCGGCCACGGCAGGAGTACACGTTTCTCCAAAGTTCAGTATATCTTCTGCCTCAATCCCTACAAGGTGGATCCCCTCGTCCTCGGGCAAGCGCAGGCCAGCCTGTCGGCCAAACGTGAGGGCCGTTGGCAGGGTCATGTCGTGCGACGAGGCGCTGCGCTGGGTGGGCATGTCACCGGGAGCCAGATGGTGGATCGTGCCCGGCGCTGCGCCGCTACAGATAGCGTCGATCACAATCGCTCGGTCGTAACCGACCATCTGTTCCATCAGCCGCAGTCCACCCCAGTAATCATCGACCACCGCGACGTCGGATCTCCCGGCCAAGTGCCCGCGAAGCTCCGCGGCAACGCAGAGGCCGACGCTGTCGTCGGCCACCAGGGGATTTCCGAGGCCAATAATAAGGGTGGACATTGGGAGACGGGGTTCAGGGTTCATTAAGTCGTCGGGCGGGACCAGATCCGGGGCACCCGCTGGGGGCGGAGTACTTTCTATTCAACCACCCGCCAGAATATCAAGTAGGTCAGGCTTTCCAGCCTGACGTTGCCCGATTCACTGTCAGGCTGGAATCTCTGACCTACAGCAGTTTCGACATCTGGGCGGGTGGTTGTTTTTATTGCCGATTACACCGCGCCAAGGGTAAAATGAAAGAGAGAACAATTTCGGGAGCAAATATGATGAAACACGATTATCACGTTGTCTACACGTTGATCGAGGATGGTTGGGTCATGGCCACAGTGCCCGAGTTGCCTGGTGCAGTGACCCAGGGTCGCGACATGGACGAGGCCCGTGCCAATATTCGCGAGGCTGTGGAATTACTCTTGCAATCGTATCGGGAAAACGCCGCCCAGGACGCGCCGGAAAATGCCATGTGGGAGACTCTTTCTATTGAAGTTCCCTCGCCATGAAACGCCACGATCTGATCAGGCACATGGAACTCCACGACTGTTATCTGGAGCGCGAAGGTGCAAATCACTCGATTTACCGTAATCCTGCCAATGGCAAGTGTACGGCAGTGCCTCGCCATCCCGAAATCAAAGAGACTACGCCCCGTGTGGTCTGTGACCAACTTGGGATTTTGCGCCCCTGATCCTTCGGTTCCCTTTTATAGGTACTGCGATAACTTTTCAATCACCGTCCCATCCAGCCCGCGGAGCGTCACTTCCAGCGGCATCTGGCCGGGCAGGTTGTGCGTGGCACAGCCGAAGCATGGGTCGTAGGCGCGAAAAGCCATCTCGACCATGTTCAGCAGGCCCTGGTTCACATTGCCCTTGCGGATCAGCTTCTGGGCGGCCTTCTTCACCGACATGCAAATCGGGGCGTTGTTGTTCGTCGTGCCGACGATCAGGTTCACCATGGTGAGGATGCCGCGCTCGTCGCTGGCATAGTGATGCGTAAGCGTGCCTCGCGGGGCCTCGACGCAGCCCACGCCTTCGGTCGGCGTGGCGGTGGGCAGGGTGCGATATTCCTTGCCGGTGATCTCCGGATCCCGGGCCAACTCGACCCATCGCTCGGCCGCATAGAGCAACTCGACCAGCCGAGCCCAGTGCGTAGCCAGCGTATGATGGATCGGCTTGCCTCCCAAAGTTTCGTACATCCGCTTGTATTCGGCGTTGGCCAGCGGCGTGGCCATGCCCTCGGCCACATTGCAGCGCGAAAGCGGTGTCGCTTTGTAAACGCCCGAGTCTTCGCCGTCGACAAGGCCCTTCCAACCAATCTTCTTCAGGTAGGGGAACTTCAGGTAGGTCCACGGTTCGACCCGCTCGGCGATATGATCACGGTAGTCGGCGCAGTCGTACTTGGCGACCTCCTTGCCGCTGGGGCTGGTGATGCGAATCTTGCCGTCATAGAAGTTCGTGCAGTTGTTGGCGTCCACCGTGCCCATGTTATAGGTCTTGTGCAGGTAGACGTCGCCCGTGATCAACTCGACGTAGGTCTTGTTGGCCAGCACGATGTCATCGAGGATCTTGAGCGAGAACTTGGCGAACTCGACAGCCTCCAGCCCGCGGGCTTCAATCTCTTGTCGCTGCGACTCATCGATGCCGCGGCTCACTCCACCGGGCAGACCCCAGTTGGGATGGACGGCCCGGCCGCCAATCATTTTGATGAGCGAGTGGCCGTCGTGCCGCATTTTGAGCACTTTGCCAGCCACGTCCATGCCGACCTTCTTCACCACGCCGAGGATGTTCCGCTCGGCGGCCGGTGCGTCGGGACCAAGGACAAAATCAGGCCCGCTCAAGGCATAAAAATGCGTCGTGTGGTCGGTGGCGTAAAAGATGCTGTAGAACAGTTCCCGCAGCTTCTTGGCCGTGGGCGGCGGATCGACGTGGAACATGCGGTCCAATGCCTTCGTGGCCGCCATGTGGTGGGCCTCGGGGCAGACGCCGCAGATGCGGGCTGTGAGGTTCGGCATATCTTCCGCCTGGCGGCCGACGCAAAACTTTTCAAAGCCGCGAAGCTCCGGGATCTGCACGTAGGCATTGGCCACGTCGCCCTGCTCGTCGAGGAAAATGTCGATCTTGCCGTGGCCTTCCAGCCGCGTGATGGGGTCGATGCTTATGCGTTTCATGGGAGTGGTTGTCTCTCTAGTTTCCCGCCGTTGCCTTGCTGCTGCGTCGCAGCAGGCTGCCGGCGAGGCTGAAGCGATAGAAGGTGCCGACGGGATCGGGAATGCCTTCGGCGATGATGCGGTCGATTTCCTCTTCGTTATTTGAATCGATGACCGAGGCCACGGCGCTCATCAGCCGCGAGCCGTAGTCGTCCACGCCCTCGTTCGGACCGTGGCAGCCGATGCAAGGCGAGTTTACGACAGGACATAAGGCCCCGCAACCGGCCCGGGTGGCAATGCCACAGCACATCAGTCCTTGCTCCAGGAGGCAGGTCTCTTCGTCGGGAATGATCTCCCAGGTACGGTAGAACTTCTTGATCTTCTTTTCGTTCCGCTTCCGCTTGCACTCGTCGCAGACCGTCGTATTAACGCCGAGGGTCGCGCCTTTCCGCGGCAGTTTGCCTTCCACAATGGCCGCGATTGCCTTCCAGATGTTGTCGGCCTCCGGCGGGCAGCCGGGCAGGAAGTAATCGACATCGACCGTCTGGGCCAGGGTCTTCAATGTGTCGTAAAACACCGGCAGATAGAGCGTACCTTCCGGCACTTTCGTTTCGTGCTGCGGATAAATGTTCTGTGAGTTTTCCGGCGCGGTGGCCGAGTCTTGCTGGTACACGGTCTCAAAGATCGACTTGCGGTCGTTGAGGTTGCCCAGTCCGGGAATGCAGCCTTCCGAGGCGCACGAACCGAAGGCCACCAATACTTTGGACTTCTGGCGGAGCAGGCGGGCCATGTATTCCTGCTCGCTGTTGCGGATGCCGCCGTTAAAGAGGCAGACATCGATCTCGCCGTCGGCCATCTTCTCGATGTCGCGGACCTTGCCGTCCGCGATGCAGGGACAGAAGACCAGGTCGAAGGCAGCGTCGACATCGAGGATCTTGGCGTCGATCTGCAAAATGGAAATCTCGCAACCGCCGCACGACGCGGCCCAGTAGATGGCCAGTTTGCCCTTGGCAGCCTTCTTTTCAACAGATTGAGTCATTGCAGCACCTCCAAGTACGTCAGGCTTTCCAGCCTGACCATGAGCTTGAGTCATGACACCACCTCGAAGGCTTCTTCGTGTTCTTTGAGGAGCGTCTCCAGGGCCTCTGCGCGCTGACCGTTTTCGGTCCAGTTGCCAGGCCACTTAAGCGGACCGAGCTTGCGAACGTCGGCCACCAATAGATCGATGGCTTCCGCTAGTTGCTGCCCTTCGGCTGCGGAGGCCCAGACCAAGCGGACGCGATCAGGCTCGACGCCCATCGCCCGCAACGTATGCTTGAGGATCGAGTAGCGCCGCATGGCCTTGTAGTTCTGTTCGATGTAGTGGCATTCGCCCGGGTGACAGCCGGCGATAAGCACGCCGTCAGCCCCGGAGGCCAGGGCTTTCATCACGAAGCTGGGATCAACCCGGCCGCTGCACATCACGCGGAGAACGCGGACGTTGGGCGAATACTTAATGCGGGCCGTGCCCGCCAGGTCGGCAGCACGGTACGAGCACCAGTTGCAGCAGAAGCCCACGATTTTGGGTTCAAAATTTTCGTTGACCATGGGAATAGTTGTCAGTTGTCAGGGTTCATCCGGCCGCGACGGGTACAAATTCCTTCTCGGTTGCGGCACCGTTTCCATGAGCGTCCCAGAGAACGCCTTCAATCTCGGCAAAAATCTGTTCGTTGTTGTAGTGTGCTCCAGAAATCACGCCGGCAGGACAGGCCGCGACGCATGTGCCACAGCCCTTGCAGAGGGCGGTAATCACATGGCTCACGTTCTTCTCCCCATCATAATCGATGGCATTGTAAGGGCACATCGTGTTGCATATCCGGCAGCCGGAACACTCTACTTCGTTGATGGAAGCGACGATCGGCTCGATCATCACCTGCCCCTTGGTGATCATGCCGGCCACGCGGGCCGCGGCTGCGGCGCCCTGGGCCACCGAGGCAGGAATGTCCTTCGGTCCCTGGCAGACGCCCGCCACGAATATGCCGTCGGTCATCGTGGCCACCGGATCGAGCTTGGGGTGCCGCTCCGTATACCAACCGGCCATGCTGCATGAAATGCCGCACTTCAAACCGATTTCCTTGGCGTCGGCCTGCGGTTCCAAACCACCCATCAGGATCACCATATCCACCGGAATCCGCCGCTGACGGCCCATCAGCGTGTCTTCCACCTGCACGATCAGCCGGCCAGCTTCGTCGGGCTGGCGGGCCGCGTCAGTCACCTCGGCTACCTTGCCGCGGACAAAGTGCATCCCTTCTTCCAATAGCCGCTGATAGAACTCTTCGTAATCCTTTTGCGGCGCTCGCACGTCGATGTAGAACGAGTAGACCTCGGCCTGTGTCTTCTCCAGCACGAGGTGGCCGAACTTCATGGCTGCCATGCAGCAGACGTTCGAGCAGTAAGTGTTCGTCGTCGTATCGCGGCTGCCAACACAGTGAATGATGGCCACGCTCTTCGGCTCGGTCTTGCCGTCGCGGAGCACGATCTTGCCGTTCGTCGGTCCTGACGCATTGCAGAGCCGCTCGAATTCCATGTTCGTATAGACGTTGGCCAGTCGCCCGAAACCGTATTGCGGGATTCGTTTGCAATCGAACGGCTTCCAGCCCGTAGCCATGATGATGTTGCCGACCTCGACCTCGATGATCTCGTCCTTTTGCGTGTAGTCGATGGCGTTGGTGGGGCAGACCTTCGCGCAGACCTGGCACTTGCCGCGAGTGAAGTAGGTGCAGTTGGCCGTATCGAGCACGGGAATCCTCGGCACCGCCTGCGGAAATTGCATATAGATTGCCTTCCGCGTGGCCATCCCCACCTCGAAAACGTCATCCACCACTTTCCGGGGGCATTTTTCCACGCACACGCCGCAGCCCGTGCAGTCGGCGGCAGTGACCATGCGGGCCTTCTGGCGGATCTTGACCTTGAAGTTGCCCACCGATCCGCTCACTTCCTCCAACTCGGAGTAGGTGTACATCGTGACCTTGTCGTGCTGGCCGACTTCGGACATCTTCGGGGTGAGGATGCAGGCCGAGCAATCCAGCGTGGGGAATGTTTTGTCAAACTGGGCCATGTGCCCGCCGATCGAAGGCTCGCGCTCGACCAAATAGACCGGGTAGCCGGCGTCGGCGAGTTCCAGCGTGGCTTGCAGGCCGGCGATGCCGCCGCCGATCACGAGCGTGGCCGGGTTGACTTTCACGTACATCCGTTCCAGAGGCCGCTGATGCCGCACCCGCCCTGCCGCCGCGGCCACGAGGGCCTTGGCCTTCTCCGTGGCTGCGTTCTTGTCGATATGCACCCAAGAGCAGTGCTCGCGGATGTTGGTCATCTGGAGCAAGTAGGGATTCAGACCGGCATTCTCGCATGCCTGGCGGAAGGTCTTCTCATGCAGGTGCGGCGAGCAGGCGGCCACGACGATGCGCGTCAGACCTTCCTTCTTGATGTCCTCTTCGATCAGGCTCTGGCCGAGCGAAGAGCACATGAACTTGTAGTCGCGGGAGATGGCCACGTCCTCGACGTTCTTGCCCGCCCAGCGAGCGACCTCTTCCACGTCAACCGTGCCAGCGATGTTGCTACCGCAATGACAGACGTAAATGCCGATTTTTTCAGACATCGTTGTGTTCCTGTACTCAACTGTAGGGTGGACCGAGCTTGCGAGTCCCGCCAATGTCGCTCCCAATGAGTTCGCCTGTACTCAAGTACTCAGTCTTCTCAGACTGCTGCTGCCGCCAGCTTTCCGTTCAATTTTGCCGTCAGCACGGGCATGGCGGCGACCAATTCTTTGCCGAAACCAAGCTTCTTCGGGTCCAGGCCGAAGGCAATGCCGAGGATCTGCGTGAAGTAGAGGATCGGCAGGTTGAATTGCGTGTTGAAGTGGCCATTCACTCGGGCCTGGTAGCCGTCCATGTTCAACTGGCACATCGGACACATGCAGAGGATCATGTCGGCATGGTAATCCTGGGCACTTTGCAGCAAGCGGCGGATAAGCTCGAATGCCTGCGGTTCGCTGATCTGCGTCATGTGCCCGCCGCAACAGTGGGCCTTGACCGGATAATCGACCACTTCCGCGCCCAGCCACTTCAAGAGGTTGTCCATCATCATCGGGTATTCGGTGCTATCGCAACCCTTGATGGGGCGGACGACCTGGCAGCCGTAATAGGGGGCAACCCGCAACCCGGTCAGCGGCCGCACGACCTTATCCCGCACGGCGCGCTCGCCGATATCGTCGTGGATCACGTCGAGCATGTGGCGGACGACAACCCGGCCGGGATCATAGTGCAGGCCGCCGGCAGCCAGACACTGGTTGATCTTCGCCCCCATCTCCGGAAAGTCGGACATCAGCCGATCGGTCTTCTTCAAATTCAAGTAACAGGCCGCACAAGGAGCGACAAGCTGCTTGATCTGTGGATCGACCAAGGCCAAATTCCGAGCTACGACGGCACAGGCCGTCAACTCGTCCTGGCTGAAGTATTCCGTCGCCCCGCAGCAGTTCCAATCGTCAATCTCCTGGAGTTTGATATCCAGCAGGTCGGCCACTTCACGAACCGAATGGTCATAAGCGGCAGCGTTGATTTCCAACGAACATCCGGGGTAGTAGGCGTATCGCATAGTGGAAGGAGTTAGGAGTTAGAAGTTAGGAGTTAGAACTAGGAGGCACGGGTTAGGGTGTACGGGCTAGCGGTTAGGAAACACGGGTTAGCGGTAGGAGTTTCCGAATTCTAACTCCTAACTCCCAACTCCTAACTTCTAACCTAACTCCTTTCCTCACTAAGTTCTTTTGCTTTCCGAATAATCGCTTGCAACTGTCCAAGGTTCTTGATTTTGGTGGGAGTCAGGGCCATTCGGCCGCGTTTGAACATGGCGAAGCCCATGGGACCCATCTTCAATGCCTGCAACGGTCGGTTCAGCAGGTGATAGCTGGTGGCCAGACCCAACTCGAAACTCCGTCCGTACTTGTCCACGAAGTCCGTAAATGCCTTGGCCAAGGCGGGCGCGTCGGTGTCGTGATATAGCCGCTGGGCAATCGACATCCGCTTGAGCGTGTACATGATGTCGGTGATGGGGATTTCTTGCGGGCAGCGGGTCGTGCAAAAGTAGCACGAGACGCAGGCCCACATCGTGTTGGCTGAAAGCACTCGCTCACGCTCACCGGCATTGATCAGGGCGAAGATCGTACGCGGCGTATGTTCCATATCCGCGCCACTGGGGCATGAGCCGCCGCAACTGCCGCATTGCAGGCAATGCAATAGCCGCTCCCCGCCAGGAGTGGCTTCAATTACCTGTGCGAGGAAGGAATCCTTATTTCGGACGGTATGTGTGGTCATCGGTATGCTCCGCCGCGGAGTGTGTCGGCTTATGAACCCATTTTCTCATTCTGGAACAAGTTCAATCTCCTCTCTAGCAACCAGCGTTCCAAGCCTGCGACAAGTCAAAAGATTTGTCGTAATGAGTTTGACTTCATGGATTTACACTTACTCAGCCCAATTAGGTTTCCCTGTGCCCCGCAGCCTGATCCACGGAATGTCGTCGCGCGATCTCGCGGAATTCCGCGAAATTGCACCTCGGTGATACGCGACTTTCGAGCCACCCTATGCGTGAGCCACTTTTTGGCATGGGTTCGCGATTTCGGGGCTAGCCGTCATCCGAGCAATCAGCTATAAAGTAGGGAAGGTGAAGGATGAGCTCACGGATCTTTCGTGTTGTAGGTAAATTCCGGTGGAATGGTACCGTATGAGCGGCGAAATCAGCCTCGGAAACTGCCAGCGCAAGAGGTGTACGCTCGATCCCTTTGCCTATCGAGACTTTAGGAAAAATGTCCCCGTAGCTCAATTGGATAGAGCGTCGGCCTCCGAAGCCGAAGGTTACAGGTTCGAACCCCGTCGGGGATATTCATAAAAGCCGCAGCCGTATAGGTTTGCGGTTTTTTTCATTTGTGGTTTCTGTATCCAATTTATGATTCTAGCAAGGCGTATCTTATTTGGCCCGTTTTGGCGTTTGGATACCCACTCCGCTCCAATCCCACCGCCAGCCGGTCGCTCCAGGCCATTCTCTGCCCTGGCTCATCGTTCTGATCGCGTTGCCCGCCCAGGCCCGACGCATTGCTATGCAATGGCCGCAGCCAAGTGCCGTGGCAGGATTCACGACTTTGATGAGTGGGGCACAACGTATTACGAACTGGCGAAAGGGAACAAGGTCAAGAAAAGCTGGAAGAACCATGGTGCTGTGCGGTTCTCGACCACCCACGACATTACGCCCGAGTTCCTTGACAGGAGTTTCGCCGTGGTCCGCAACCTCCTGGCGGGCGAGAATCGCGTGATCGTATGCAGCAAGCCCCGGCTCGATTGTATCCGCCGGTTGTGCCGGGAGTTCGCAGACAACCACGCGGGCCTTGAGTTCCGGTTCACCATCGGGGCAATGGACGACGATATTCTGCGTTTCCGGGAACCGGGTGCCCCGAGTTTCAAGGAACGATTCGACCGCCTGAAACTCGACTTTCGGAGTGGCTTTGACAACAGCGTAAACGTCGAGCCGATGCTCGATGTCGCCAACGTGTCGATGCTGTACCGCAAACTTGTTTCCTACGTCAACGTCTTCATCAACTTCGGGATCATGAAGAACATCCGCCTGAATACTAAATCCCGAACCCAAGAAGAGGAAGCCGAGTTTCGTCGAATTGCTGAGAATCAGGCCGACGATCGAATCCGCGCGATCTACGCGGATTTGGGGGACGAGCCGTTGGTGCGGTGGTCGCCCGAAATCAGGGAAATATTGGGGATTGAGAAACGCAAGCCGTGCGGCTAGCAACTCTGGCATATCGAGGGCAGCGTCGAGAAGAACCCGCCGGCTTTTGATGGCGATACCAACCTCTGCGAGGGCCTCGACACCTCCGTCGTTCCGGCGATAATGGGTGTTTCACGCCCCACGACCCCAATTCCCCGCCTTTCCCCGTGCATCACTCCCTGACAGCCTATTTGCTCGGCGGTGCCGCGGCCATGCTCATGGGGCTTGCCAAGACCGGCTTGCCCGGCGTTTCGATCCCCGCGGTCTTGCTGATGGTCGAGGCATTTCCCGACGATGCCAAGGCTTCGGTCGGCGCTGTCATGCCAGCGATCTTGCTGGGCGATGTGTTCGCTGTCGCTTGGTTTCACCGCCATGCCGATTGGACTCGGCTGTGGGCCCTGGTGCCCTACGTGGCCGCAGGCATGGCCCTGGGCACTTTGGTTTTGGCCAGGACCACAGGCAACGATCTTCGCCCGATCCTTGGTTGGCTGGTGGCCGTATTCCTGGTGGTCGAGGTCTGCCGACAGGTCTTTCGTTGGGAGAAGATGCCGGGCCAGTGGTGGTTTGCCGCGGCCATGGGCCTAGTGGCGGGCTTCGGCACGATGGTCGGCAACGCGGCCGGGCCAGTGATGATCATTTATCTCATCAGCCGCGGCCTGCGCAAAAAGGAGTTCATCGGCACCTGTGCCTGGTTTTTCTTCATCGTCAACCTGAGTAAGCTGCCGATCATGTGCGGCCTTGGCATGCTGACCACCGACACCGTGGGCTTTGGCCTGACCGTGGCCTGCCTGGCGCCCGTGGGGGCGATCCTGGGCATCTGGCTGCTTAGGATCATCCCGCAGCGGCCCTTCGACATGCTGGCCCTTTCCCTGGCGGGCTTGGCCGCGATCCGGTTGATCGTCGCATAATCGCAGGCGTCGGCCCGCCCTTATCCTACAGGCAGGGATTCCGGGCCAATGACCTGACCGTGAATGGAAATGGTCACGTCCTTCAGGGGCACGTTGCAGCCTGATCGTTGCACTGCTGCCTCAGCAATCCGCACCAGGCCGGTACAGCAGGGCACCTCCATGTGAACGATGGTCACGCTATGCACGTCGGACGTGGTCAGTATCGCGGCCAGCTTTTCGACATAGGCTTGCCCGTCGTCCAGTTTCGGGCAGCCGACCACAACTGGCCGGCCGTGCAGCAGCCGCCGGTGGAAATCAGCCATTGCAAAGGGCACACAGTCAGCCACCAAGAGCAGATCGGCACCGCGCAGGAACGGCGCGTGGGGTGGCACCAACCGGAGTTGGATCGGCCAGTTGCCCAGGGCGGACGCTTCCGCTGGCGGATCACCGCCAGTTGTGCCCTCTGATGCGCTCCGCAAGGGAGCAATCGTGCATAGGCTGGGCAGGGACTGCACGGCCACGCCCGGACATCCGGCGGGTGTTGTCGGCAGGTTACGGTTTGCATCCAGACGGGCAAGGCGTTCTCGCACCAACTCCTCGCTGAACTCATCTGCCTCGCGCTCGATGACGCGGATTGCGTCCTGCGGGCACTCGCCCAGGCAGGCCCCCAGGCCGTCGCAGTAGGTTTCGGCCACGAGCCGGGCCTTGCCGTCGCGGATTTCGATCGCGCCCTCGGCACAGGCCGTCACGCACTGCCCGCAGCCGTCGCACTTGTCCTCGTCAATTTCGATGATCTTGCGCACTGCCATCTTGAAATAATGTCCGTGGGTTAGGATTGCGATGGTGACATCGGCCGACCGGGCGATGGTTTGCAGGCTCCTTCTACTAAATCCTACCAAGCCGGCGAAGACGCGGCATTGATTTGGATCAAGCCCGCGTAAAACACTTGAAACCAGCCAATCTCCGCTTCATTCCGTTATTCGCATGGTAAGAAAATCTCCTGGAATGGGCGTGGGGCATCAATGCTACAGCCCGTGGCAGGCCGTGGGGATCGGCAAGGGCCAGTGTCTGGCATAATGGATGGGACTGTCATGCAAATCTTACCCCTCTACGCTCCGGGGGCGTACATTAACGGTAGTCGCCCTGGCCACTTTCTCCCGGCAGCAGACCCCGGCGTCCAAGGAGCCCCATCCCATGCGAAACCGCCACCGCAGTGTCCTTATTGCCCTCGTACTCGTTGGGCTCACGTCCAGCAGCTTCGTTCTCTGCCAGGCCGACACGCTTGAGATCGGCCACCCAGCCCCCGATTTTCGACTTTCTGGCGTGGACGGCAAGACGTACAGCTTCGACTCCTTCCGAGACGCCGAGGTTCTGGTAATCGCCTTCACCTGCAACCACTGCCCCACGGCCCAAGCCTACGAAGTCGGATCAAGCAGTTGGCTGCGGACTACTAGGACAAGAATGTCGCCGTAGTCGCCATCTCGCCCAACGACCCCCAGGCACTGCGGCTGGACGAATTGGGCTTCAGCGACTTGGGCGACAGCTTCGAGGACATGAAGATCCGCGCCAAGGATCATGGATTCACCTTCCCAAAGGCCAGCCTTTGACGCCGGAGCAGATCGACTACATAATTGTCGTGCTTGCGCGGTGGCTGGAACTGTAGCTACATCCGACAAGCCCAAGGAGAAAACTGATGGACTCCCTGCAAGCCATCCGCACCCGCCGCAGCCCGCAACCTCCCCCATGACCGACCTCACCATTGTCACACTGGCCTCACTCTTCGCAGGATGTGTCGACGCCATCAGCGGCGGCGGTGGCCTTATCTTGGTCCCCGCACTGTTCGGTGTCTTCCCCACCGCAGCACCGGCCACTCTTTTCGGCACCAACAAAGTGGCCGCGGTCTGCGGCACCGGCTGGGCCACGGTGCAGTACGCAAAGCAAGTAGAAATACCATGGAGCACGTTGTTGCCGGCAGCAGTCGTTGCAATGGCCGGTAGTATCGCAGGCGCATGGACCGTATCGCTCGTGCCCGCGACCGGGTTGCGCAAAGCGTTGCCGTTCGTGTTGCTCGGGGTATTGCTCTACACACTGGCCAGGAAGGATCTAGGCCTCACCCACAGGCCGCGGCTCACCGGCCAGACGAAGATAGCAGTTGCCAGTGCCATCGGTCTGGTGATCGGTTTTTACGACGGGTTCTTCGGCCCCGGTACCGGCAGTTTCTTCGTGTTCCTGTTCGTGCGGCTGTTGGGATATGACTTCCTGAACGCGAGTGCCAGCGCCAAGCTGCTCAACACTTTCACGAACGTGGCTGCGATTGTTCTCTTTGCCTCCACGGGCCATGTATGGTGGCACTTCGCCGCCGTGATGGCCGTGGCCAACGTGGCCGGAAGCCTGCTCGGCACGTTTCTCGCATTGAAGCACGGCTCTGGTTTTGTTCGCATCGTGTTCATTGCCGTGGTAACGGCATTGATTCTCAAGACGGGGTGGGACGGATTTGTGAGGTGACGCATGATGGACATGGAAGATGCTTACCGGCAAGCCGTCGAGGCCATTCTCTCCGCCGACGCTCTCTTGATCGGCGCCGGCGCGGGCATGGGCGTTGATTCCGGTCTGCCCGACTTCCGCGGACCCGAGGGATTTTGGCGGGCCTACCCGGCCTTCCGCGGCCAGCGGTTCGAGGAAATCTCCAATCCCGTCTGGTTTCAACGGGACCCGGAACAGGCGTGGGGGTTCTTCGGCCACCGCCTCAATCTCTACCGGGCTACGGCCCCGCACGCCGGCTTCGAGATACTCCGGCGTTGGGGTGAGAATCGTCCGCTGGGCTACTTTGTCTTCACCAGTAACGTCGATGGGCATTTTCATCTTTCCGGTTTCTCGCCCGAGCAGATCATGGAGTGCCACGGCTCGATCCACTTCCTCCAGTGCGTAGATGGTTGCACGGATGCGATCTGGTCAGCGGAGGATACCACCATCCTGGTCGATGAGGACACCATCCGTGCCCGACCGCCTCTGCCGCAGTGCATTCATTGCGGGCAGTTAGCCCGACCCAACATACTCATGTTCGGCGATGGGGGCTGGATTCCTAACCGGTCCGAAGAGCAACAGCAGCGTTATCGTGACTGGCAGGAGCAAGTTGACGGCAAGCGGCTGGCAATCATCGAGTTTGGGGCTGGCACTGGAGTCCCCACGGTACGTTGGGAATGTGAGCGTCAAGCCGGGCAGCATATCCGCGTGAACCCCCGGGACACGACGGTGCCGCCGGGCAGCATCGTTTTGCCGGTGGGCGCGTTGCAGGCTATCAAGGCGGTGGATAGGATGATCAGTCGTGCTGGCTAAACGTGCCAGCCAGATCCAGAAGCCAGGCCACTTACAGGCTCCCGGTACCAGGCAAGTTGCGTCCATGTCAACCGCTGGTAGTCCAACGAGGACATTTCGATGATAAAAGTAACTTTCGTAGTACAGACGTTCGCCGTCTTGCTTATGGCAGTGGGGCTGCCCGCAGGAGCTACACGAGCGGCGGTTGGCGATTCTGGCAACCGTCCGACTCCGCCGAATATTCTCTTCATCCTCTGCGACGACCTGGGTATCAAGGATCTCCATTGTTACGGGCGGCAAGATCACCGAACGCCGAATCTCGACCATCTTGCGCAGCAGGGCATGCGATTCACTTCTGCGTACTGCGCCCAGCCGATCTGCTCGCCCTCGCGGGCTGCCATCCTTACCGGCAAGGCCCCCGCACGCCTGCACCTGACTACGTTTCTTCCCGGGCGTCCCAACGCGCCCTCGCAGAAGGTGATCCACCCGGAAATCGAAATGCAGGTGCCGCTTGATGAAAAAATGATTTGCAACTATCTCAAGGAGGCCGGTTACGCGACCGCGGCCATCGGCAAATGGCATGTCGGCGGCGCCAAATTCGGGCCGGTGGAGCACGGCTTCGACATGCACCATGCCGGCAGAGCCAATACCAAACCTTCGGCAACCGAGGGAGGTAAGGGGGAATACGACCTGACGGCCGCCACCGAGAAGTTCATCGAGGAACATCAAAACCAGCCCTTCTTCGTCTATCTGGCCCATAACACGCCCCACATTCCCTACGATGCACAACCCCGTCGCATCCGCAATAATGCTCAGGCTTTCGAGCCTGTCTATGCTGGGGTGATTGAGACGCTGGACGACACGGTCGGCCGGCTGATGGCCAAGCTCGATGCCCTCAAACTGGCCGACAAGACCCTTGTCGTCTTCACCTCCGACAACGGCGGATTGCACGTGCCCGAGGGACCGCACCCCAAGGTCACTTACAATTCGCCCTACCGGGCCGGCAAAGGTTTCGTGTATGAAGGCGGCCTGCGCATCCCGTTGATTGTCCGCTGGCCGGGCCACGTGCCTGCGGGAAAGGTGGCCGACGATCCGGTGATCAACACCGATTGGGTTCCCACGCTGCTGGAAATGGTCGGGCAACCGGTCCCCGCCGGACTGGACGGTGTAAGCACTACAGCATTGCTGACCGGCTACGGCCCCTTGCCGGCCCGAAAATTCTTTTGGCACTTCCCTCATTACACGAACCAGGGCAGCCGTCCCAGCGGCGCCATGCGCGACGGCAACTGGATGATGGTCGAGTATTATGACGAGGAAAAGGCCGAACTATACGATCTCCGCAAGGACATTGGCGAAGCTCAGGATCTGGCAGAATCGCAGCCCGAGCGGGTGAGCCAAATGCGTGCGGCCCTGTCCGCCTGGCGCAAGGCGGTCAACGCCCAGGAGAACACGCCCAACCCCGAGTTTGACCCAGTGAAGTACCGCCGGCTCTATGTGGATACGGACGTCAGCCGTTTTGACCCTGCCAAAGCGGACCAGGCCCAATGGGAAGCCATGTGGCAATGGCGGAAAGAAATGAACGCCGCCATCGCCGAAACCAAGCGGGGTGAGAACAGCAAGAACAAGAAATAGTGCAGCAAAATTGATTGACCGATCTTCTTGGCCTGCCCTCGCGAGCGGGTCGCTACTGTCTTTCCGCAAAGCTCGGAATTACAATGGAGTCTTCTTTCATCCCAATCGCCACAGCCTACCCCCCAGCTCACGTCTTCTGACCAAGGTCTAAGGTTGAACCTACGTAGAAATAAGGAACGCTTCCACATGCAAAAACATGCAACCTTCGCTGCCACGGTGATCATGGCGACCCTGCGGGGCATGACTGCGATCACAACGAGCGCGGCGGAACCACCTGCCACGCACAGTACAAAACCGAACATCATCCTTTGTATGACAGACGACCAGGGCTGGGGGGATGTCAGCTACAACGGCCTGAAGCATATTCAGACGCCCAACTTGGACTCCATGGCCGCTGCCGGCCTGCGGTTCGATCGTTTCTACGCTGCACACCCCAGTTGCTCACCGACCAGGGCTAGCGTGTTGACCGGTCGCCATCCTTACCGTTCGGGCGTTTTCTGGCCGGGACTTCCCCTCCGCATACAAGAGATGACTATTGCTCAAGCGGTCGCACGAGCTGGCTACACCACTGCGCATTTTGGGAAATGGCACTTGAGCGGTGGTGCGCCCGGAAAGGGTAGGCCACTTCCGATCACCGATCCGCTCCATCCCGGTCATTTCGGTTTTGACGAGTGGTTTACGGTTTCCAACTGGTTTGACTTGGATTGGACCTTTAGCCGCAAAGGTGAACTCGTAACCGTCAAGGGCGACGGCTCGGATGCCATCGTCGCAGAGGCGCTGACCTTCATCGAAAAGAATGCGCAGAAGGACAAACCCTTTCTCGCAGTCATCTGGTACGGCAGTCCGCACGTTCCCCTGAAACCCATGCCCGAAGACCTCAAGGCTGCCGGCGGCTTGCCATACTACGGCGAGATCCTGGGTGTAGACCGCAGCATGGGCACATTGCGAAAAGGTTTGCGCAAGCTCGGCATTGCCGACAACACACTGCTCTGGTTCTGTAGCGACAACGGGGCGTGGATTGATGAGAGAGCGGCCCCGGATACTTACGGCGCGAACGGCAGGTTGCGTGGCGGCAAAGGCGAACTGTGGGAGGGCGGCATCCGTGTGCCCGGTCTGATCGAGTGGCCGGCGCGGATCAAACAGCCTGTTGTCACCGACGTGCCTGTCGTCACCAGCGACATCTATCCGACCATCGTGGACCTGCTGAATATCAAAATTCCCGATCAGATTCAGCCGCTCGATGGGATCAGCCTGATGCCGCTGCTGGAAGGGAAGATGAAAGAAAGGCCCAAGCCGATCGGTTTCTGGCATCCTGATGGTGAGGAGGAAATGGGCGAATTGGCGGCGTGGAATGATAACCGGTACAAACTGCTCACGCATCCGAGGGGCAAATGCGCGCTTTACGATCTGACGGTTGATCTGGGAGAAAAAACAGACATCGCGGCCCAGCACCCGGAGATCGTCAATCGCATGAAGGCTGAGTTGAAGGCCTGGCAGGATTCGGTAAGGCGGAGCAACGCCGGCAAGGACTATCCGGGCGGATTGCCCGCGAAGGGGAAATAGTCGCCCGAAATCCAAGGAGAATGAATATCATCAGGTGAGATTGACCCAAGGCTTCTGGATGGGCAAGTACCCCGTCATGCAGGAACAGTGGGAACATGTGATGGGCAGCAATCCATCGTGCTTCAATCGACGCCTACCCCCGCGAAACGGCAGTCGATCCGACCGGACCAAGCTCCGGGACGGAACGCGGTTTACGGGGCGGTTCGTGGGGTAGCGACTCGGATGTATGTCGGGCCGCGTGCCGATTCTGTTATCCCCCCGGCTACAGGCTCATCACCGCTAGACTGCGGATCATGGCGGTGCCACGCCGATGAAGTGATACTGGCAGCCGCCCTGCCGAGGCGGGCGCAGGATTCTGCTTGCTGTCTTCAGCGTGCCTTGAGTTTCTTCTTCCCCGGCCTTGCCGGGCAGCATCGTCTCGCCGGTGGGCGCGTGTCAGGGCAATTTAGAAATGTCACATCGCGAGCAACTTAAAAAGGACTTGAAGTACTTACCCTGCCAAGAAACGCTGAAACTGTTCGACAAGTATAAGATCCGATACGTCTACGTGGAGGGCAAGGGCCTTCACCATTGGGCGACCGCACGGAACGACCTGTTTGTTTTCGCCCCACCCCTGTTCCGCGACGCGAAGTGAGTTTCCGCGGCAAACTTGACTTCCATGAACCACGGCTTGCCGATAGTCGCGGCGATGGAGAGCCTGCCCGCAGGGTTCACGGTGCCGCTGAGGGTTGAAGTAAAGGCGGGCAGGACGTGGGCCTAGCCCCGAACGCGCGGCCTGGGCCCTTGGTCACTTTGCTGGCGTGGGCTTGGCAACACGGTGCAGGTGGTCGTGGTCGATGTAGATGACTTCCGCGCAGTCCTCGTCGACGATGGTGCGGGGAGTCGGCCCGCGAAGTTGGGTTACTTCGGTGAAGTACACGATGCACTTGAAATGGACGTGGTGGATCTGCACCGGGCCGATCGCCCGCATCACGCGGGGAGGATCGATACAGTCCTGGATGGGCTCGACGACGATGCGGATCTTGTTCCGCTGGGTTCCGGCCTCCGCCGGTCTCGCCTTCTCCAAGGCCCGAAGCACTTCGAGCTCCGACGGCGGGTTGTATTTCTCTTCCGTCGCGCCGGGCTGGATCGGCCCGCAAACGGGAAGCCTCGCATAGCGCGCTGCGAAAAAGGCGTCAACCTCCTCCTCTTTCTGCCGGGCAGGCGAATTTGCGTTCGGCTGCTTGGCGGCGGGGGCCGAGGTGGCGGCCAAAGGCGGGCCTTTCACGCCGGGATCGGTGGCCAAGGCAATCGTTGCCACCACACATGCAAGAACTAAAGTCACGACGAAACTCTTCCAAGGCAAGGAATGGCGGGACAGAAAAAAGCTGCGGGGTAGCATAGCAAAAGCGAGAAGGTGCGTAAACGTCGAATCATCGACATGCAGACCGTAGGTCGTGAACGCGGCGATGGAGGCCGTGCCCGTGGGCTTCACCGTGCCGCTGAAGGTCGAAGTGAAGACGGGCAGGACGTGGGCTGAATGTAGGTGAGCCAGGTAGCCTGCTGGCGTCACCCAGACGGAGTTGGGAGAACACCTCGGCTGCACCCAGCGGTTCTTGAGCAAGTTCGCAACCGGGAAGCGGAGATGGCCACCAGGGATGCGCGAAAGGGCGATGGCGTAGTTGAAGGAGAAAGAGGGTGGATGATGGCCGCCGATTCCTCGTCGCGTGCCAGGGTTTGAGCGGCTATGGTTGTACCTCCCTCGAAGCGTGGCCATAATAGGGGCGCATGGGCTCGCAGGACGTTTGCGCGAAGATCGCCGGAAAGCTCCCGGCCCGCGTCTCCCTCCCCACTGGCATGAAAGGAAATGTGACGATGTGTACGTGGAGAAATTTCTGGCGTGTTCCTCTAGCAACCGCGGCCGTTGTGGCCGTATTGGCTCTCCCGCCGGGCAGAACCTCGGCCGAAGAGCCGGCGGGCGGTAAGCCGCACGTCTTTCGTACAGCCACGGTCACTCGCGGCGACTTGGCGCTGACGGTCAACGCCACGGGCACGGTCGAGCCCGAGCAGGTGGTCGACGTCGGCCCCCAGGCATCCGGCCTCATCACCGAAGTCAAAGCCGACTACAACTCGCAGGTCGAGGCGGGCACGCTTCTAGCCAGGATCGACGACACGCGCTACGCGGTCCAGGTCGAACAGGCCCAGGCGGGTTGCGCTTGCGCCGACGCCGAGATGGCCCAGGCAAAAGCCAAACTGGGGCTGGCCAAGGCCCAGTTGCAGCGCGCCGAAGAGCTCTTCAAGAAGAATGCGATCACGCCAGCCGAACTTGAAGTGGCGAGAGGCACCTTCGAGGTGGCCCGGGCGGACATCGCCACGGCTGAAGCCAATCTCGCCCGGTGCAAGCTTGCCGTGAAGCAGGCCCGACTCAATCTTGAAGGGACCTATGTCCGCTCGCCAGTCAAAGGCATCGTCATCGACCGCCGCGTCAATACGGGCCAGACGGTGATCGACACCCTGAACTCCCCCAGCCTGTTCCTGATCGTCAAGGATCTGAAGAGACTTCAGGTCTGGGTCTCAGTCAACGAGGCCGACATCGGCCGCATCCGCAAGGGGCAACTGGTCCGTTTTACGGTCGACGCCTACCCCGACAAGTCCTTCGAGGGCTCGGTCTCGCAAATTCGGCTCAATGCCGCGATGCTTCAGAACGCGGTGACCTTCACCGTCGTCGTGCCGGTGGAAAACCCCAAGAGCGAACTACTGCCGTACCTGACCGCTAACGTGCAGTTTGAAGTCGACCGACACAAGGACGCGCTGCTGGTGCTCAATGCGGCCCTCCGCTGGCGGCCCACACGGACGACGAAGTATCCAGCACTCCCAGCGGACCAACGGAAGAAGCACGGGCTGGTCTGGGTCCGCGACGGTGATTCGGTGCGGCCCATCTCCGTCGAGATCGGAGCAACCGACGGGACCAAGACCGAGATCCTAGACGGAGACCTGAAAGAAGGAACCGACGTGGTAATCGGCGAGGCCTTCGCCACGAGCGACAGCAGACGACCGGGGGCGGAGCGGTCGCTGGCGGGTCAACTCGCCGCGTCCATTCTTATTTCGCCGGAATCGAAGAAGGCGATCGAGCGGACTATTGCCAGCATGGGAGTCAACCAACTTCTGGTCCTGCCGGGGACTGGGGCCTCCAGCGGAGTGACCTTTGGCGCCGGCAACGCTTCCACACTCACGCCCCAGGACGCTGACGCGATCGTCCGCGAGTGTTCTGCCGTCATTGGCGCAGCTCCCCTCATTCGCGGCCACGCCCCAGTTGTCTACCGTGGGCAGAACTGGGTGACCAACTCGGTCATTGGCACGAGCGTGTCGTACCTGTCGGTCCGCGGCTGGGAAGAGTTGTCCGAGGGCGCGGCGTTCAGCGAGGCCGACGTCCGCAACGCCAGCAAGGTCTGCATGATCGGCGAAACGCTGAAGCGGGAGTTGTTCCATGGGGATTCGCCGGTGGGCAAGGAGCTTCGGGTTCAGAACGTGGTTTTTCACGTCGTCGGCGTGCTGGGCCGTAAGGGGGCAAACGTCATGGGCCTCGATCAGGACGATATCGTACTCGCCCCGTGGACCGCGGTTTACTATCGGCTCAAGAACCCTCAAGCAGCGGCCGATGTCCCGCATCCCGTGCGATCGGTGACCGTGGACAATATCCTCTGTCAGGCCGTCAGCGAGGCCCAGATTCCGCAGGCGGCCGATGAAATCACGCAGTTGCTCCGCCAACGACACCGCATCCGGCCGGGCCAAGACAATGACTTTACGATCCGCGACATGACCGAAATCACGAAGGCCATGATGCCGTGGAAGAGGTGAGGAGTCGCCTCCGGCTGCTGGCCGACCCGATTCAAATGTCACAGCGGTTGCAGTGGATCATGGCGAATCCCGTGTTGCGGCGGCAACCGCGCGCATCTTCTCCAATCCCGTCCGCGCGACGGTCAGCGGATCCTGTTTCCAGTACGTCTGATTGAACAACTCCAGCGACAGCGTGCCGCTGAAACCGATCTCGCGGAGGCCGCGGAGCAGGTCTGCAAGTGGCGCCACGCCATCGCCCGGGTACACCCGGTCGGCGTCGGTGATTTTCTCACGCGATGGCTGGGCCGGATAGTCGTTCAGATGCAGCACATGCAGGGCGGCAGGGTTGAGCAATCGCAGCCCGCCAAAGTCTGCACCGCCCTTGTATAGGTGAAATACATCCAACAGCAGGCACGCGTCCGGATGAGCGGCCTCGATAGCCACGTTCGCCGCCTCGCCGGGGCGACTGAGCGTTTTCGAGCCACCCCAAATCTCCAATTGCGGCACGACGCCCATGCGCCGTCCGAGTTCCAGAACTGCCCGGTAGCGCTCCCCAACTTTTCGGGGGTCGATCCCCGTATCAGAGGCTCCCGCGGGCGGTGCCGCAATTCGCCGGCCGCCAAGTTGTAGTACGAGATCCATGTCCCGCTTCATTTGTTCCAGCCCCTTAGCGCGCTGGTCGGCATCCTCGACAATCCACGCTGCAAATCCGATCGCGCCCTCCACGGCCAGACCCAAGTCAGCGATGCGGCGGCGCACATCCGCCAGTGGGCGGCCCTCGTCCACGTGCCGCTGAATTGCGGCAATCCAAGGCTCGATGCCCTGGTAGCCCGCTTGGGCCGCGATTTCGACTTCTTTTGCCAAGGGGAGTTTGAAACCCATCAGCGTGCCTGTGTTCAGACAATAGCGAAACGGCCTCGCAGACGAGGCGTTTTGAGTCGCGGCCGCCCCAGGCGTCGACTCCGTTGCCGTCGCGGCCACGATCCCGGAACCCAAAGCCGCGCTACGACAGAGCAACTCGCGTCGAGAAATTCGTGAGATCATTCTGCCAGTCTAGTGAATCGTGACAAGATTTGCAAATTACGCGGCATGGCGGCCTGCTGATTCTGGCCGCTGTCAGCGTCACCAGCATCATCGCTTTGCTCAGATTCTGGGCTTGCGACATTTGGGCACCTGCGCTGCACTGGTAAGCAAATGCCTCCTACGCTCTGGAAATCCTGCACTTTGTCGGCCCATTAATATGGCAAAATAAATACTTTCGCACCCCCTTCCTCTTGACATGTGCAAATAATTTAGATAGGTTGGGAGGAGTTCTATGTCGGCGGCATTTAGCCGCTATCTTCTGACAGAAATATACGAGGCAGCGCGTTCCGTCCGTGAAGCCGCATTGAGCGGATTCGTTGATCGACCGGGAAGCTGCTTGCCTATTTCTTGAACGCTCTCCTTCTCGGACTTTGAGCAAATCTTCGTCTTGGCTTCGCTGGCTTCCGAAGTATTTGGCAACAACCACAAACGATTTATTCATCTCCTGAGGGGATGCTTCCATGATGCAAAAACTAGGTCTTATTGTTCGTGAGTTTTGTAAGGTAAGTGGGGTGGCTGGTACGGTTCGGTGCTACAAGAGCCTATCGCGGGCTGCCCGCTGGTTTGGGACTCTCGCATTCACGGTGGCTGCCGCCAGCCTGTTGGCCGTTGCCCCCGCACGCGGCGCTACCGTGTCGTCTCTGTGGGGTTCCGCTGCAAACGGCAACTGGATCGACGTCGCCAAGTGGTCCACGAACCCCAGCTACCCCAACAACGGCACGCCGTCGGGGACCACCTACGACGCCGTCATCAACGCCTCAGGTGCGGCAGCCTACACGGTCACTCTGTCCGCGCCCGTTACTGTAAATTCCGTCCTGCTTGCCTCGACCAGCGCGACGCTGCAAGTGGCCTCGGGTGCCAGTCCGCTGACGGCCGTCAGCGGGATCGACGTCGAGGCCGGTACCTTGAACCTGGCCTACGGCGGGCTGGCCAATACGCAAATCTATGGCAGCGGGGGGACCGTGACTCTGAACGGCTTGCTGAATCATTGCCAACTCGACCATAGCGCAGGCTGGTCTCAGACAGTACTCGTCAGCAACGGTTTGACCCTCAATGGCACATTGACCCCGAACACTCAGTTTTACGATGCCCAGCTATCGTTCAATGGCTCTCAGACCCTGGCGGGCAGCGGCACGATTGTCATGAACGGCCCCGGCCAGACGCTCGTCTTGCCGAGTGGGTCGAACCAGACCTTGGTGATTGGCAGCGACATTACGATCCGTACGGGCAGCGGCGGCGGCACGGTCGGCGCGGGCAACTATTCCGGCAACCTGCCCGGGCTGACCAACCTCGGCCTGCTCTCCGCCCAGACAGCGGGCAAGACCCTCACGGTGACGGGCAACTGGACCAACCTTGGCGTGATGCAGATTGTGAATAATGCACTGCTACAGATGGGGGGAACCTACTCGGCCGCTTCGTTGGGCACGATCAACAATCTCGGCGGCACGTTGCAGTTTGGCGGGACGGACGACAACACCGGCCAGACCTTGGTGATAACGCCCACTATGGGGGCCACGCAAATCGTCGGGACGATCAAGAGCGGCACATTCTCGGTTGCGCCAGGGGCCAATCTGCTGCCCGGCGGAGGAACCTTCGATGGAGTGACGCTGCAAAGCGACTACACGGTCGGAGGCTACACCTTGCTGAAGGGCGCTTTTCAAAACAATGCCGTGATCCACGCAAACGGCGGCAATCTGGTGCTCGACGGCGCCTTCACCAAGGCCAACCTGGGCGACATCCGTGCCGGTGGTGGCGAGGTCGACCTCCACGGCACATGGAAACTGGGGACCGACTCCTTCGATTTCAACAACACGACGGGGTCATGGACCTTGCAGAAACCGACCGGGAATATTAGCGGCGGCACACTCACGGCCCACGATGGCAAGGGACTGGCGATCTACGGGGGCACGCTGGACAATGTTACGTTGGGCATGCGACCCAACGTACCTTACCAACAAATGTGCCGTGTTCAAAATGGTTTGACCTTTCTTCCCGGCGGCGGTCTGGACGACGCCTCAAATACTGACTTCTGGTTCAACAACACGCAGACCCTCGCTGGCAGCGGCGACCTCAGTTTTACCGGCAGGGGCAACATCTACGTCGCAGGCGGGGCCACCCTGACGGTCGGCCCCGGAGTCACTCTCCACGGCGATAACGACTCGTCGTTCTACTGCCAGAGTCATGTTATCAACCAGGGAACGATCAGCGGCCTGGCCGGTGCCGGCAAGTTCATCGTGCATGCCGATTACACCAATGTGTCATTCGAGAACCGCAATGTCATGGAAGCGTCGACCGGCAGCAGGCTGGAAATCATGTTCGGCCCCAGTTTCAGCAACACCGGCGTTCTCCGCTCCAGCGGTGGCGAACTCCGCCTTGGGGGCACTTTCACGCGATCTCAACTGGCCCGCGTGGAAAACGATGGCGGGGTCGTTGGCATCAGCGGTACGCTGAACAACACCGGCGGCACCTTGAGCCTCGATGCCACGACCGGCTCTTGGACCCTCCTGGGCGGCGGAAACATCAATGGCGGCCACGTGCTCGGGACCGGCGGGACAAAGCTCCTCACGGGGATCTGCTATGAGCTTTACTCCAACACCATCCTCCAGGGGGCCCTTGCCAACGGCGTCGTGCTCGATATCGACGTCGATCAGTCCCGTTCGACCAGCGTCTTGGTTAGCGGAGGACTGACGGTCAATCGGCAATGGAGCATCGACGGCTTCGCCGGAGCGACCTACATCGGATTCAGCGGCACCCAGACCCTCCAAGGCAACGGCGCCATTTTCTTCGTCAACGGCGACAATGGCTACTTGCTCTCAACGGCCGGAACGCTGACCATTGGGCCGGACGTTACCATTCGCTCCGACATGGCAGGCGGCACTGTCGGCAGTTCCTCCACGAGCGGCGTGGGCATTGTGAATCAGGGCTTGGTCAGTGCCCAGACCGCGGGAAAGACGATCACCGTTGACGGTAGCGGACGGAGTTTCACAAACTTCGGTGTCCTCGAAGCCCGCAACGGCGGCACTCTGCTGGTGAATAACGTCACGACGAACCTCAACGGCACACAACTCTCCGGCGGCACGTGGCAGGTCTACGCTAATAGCTCGCTGCGCTTCGTGGGGGCCGATATCCGCACCAACGCCGCCCAGATTTTGCTCGCCGGCGCCGGCGCCAACCTCTATAACGCCAGCACGGGGACAGCCAACGCCTTGGCCAATTTTGCCACTAATGCCTCCGGCGGGCAATTTAGTCTTCGCGACGGGGCGGCCTTCATCACCTCCGGCGGGTTGTCCAACGGCGGCGGCGTCACCGTCGGTTCGGCCAGTCGGGTCACCGTGCCCGGCGGATTCACGAACACATCGGGCGGGACTTTGACGGGCGCGGGCACGGTCAGCGGGAATATCGTCAATGGGGGGACCATTGCTCCGGCGGGCGACACGGGCCCTACCGCCCTGCTGGCCGTACAGGGCAATCTCAGCGAGCAGGCCAGCGGCCGTTTCGTGATGGAATTGGGCGGAACCGCACCCGGCAGCCAGTTCGACCACCTAAATGTCAGCGGCAAGCTGCACTTCGACGGCGAATTGGACATCTTGCTCATCGGTGGCTTCGAGCCGAGCTTGGGCATGACGTTCGACT
>Ga0118677_10001568_pt1 | contig 48075 bp, 43 predicted proteins | sample AliMusrvi5mmetaG_FD_86154 | JGI IMG/M metagenome (GOLD analysis project Ga0118677, IMG submission 86154) | reverse complement strand
AGCAAGCACATTGGCGGTCTTTCTGCCGATGCCTGGAATTTTCTGCATTTCGTCAATACCCGGGGGCAATATCCCATTATAATTTTCGACCAGCGATTTTGCCATTCCAACCAGGTTCCTGGTTTTGTTGTTTGGATAGGAACAACTTTTTATCAACTCAAAAACCTTTGCCGGATCCGCTTCAGCCAATGAATGAACATCGGGAAAAACCTGAAAAAACGGGGGTGTGATGATGTTGACCCGCTTGTCTGTACATTGGGCTGAAAGAATCACGGCAACTGCCAGCTGGTATGGATCCCTGTAGCTTAGTTCGGTTTCTGCCACCGGCCGGTGCAGTTTGAAATAGTCAAGGAACAGCCTGAAACGTTCTTCTTTTCGCATGTGCAATAGTTTAAGCAAAAATGCGAAAAATCCGGGATTATTCAAGTAAGTTTGCATGCTTTGTAAGAAGAAACCATGGCTCAACATGAATTTGACCTGCTGATCGCAGGTGCGGGACCTGCCGGCTGCACCCTGGCGCTGAACATGGCAGCGCAAGGATTGACAATCGGAATCATCGAAAAAGAGACATTCCCAAGAAAAAAGATTTGCGGGGATGCCCTGAGCGGCAAGGTGCTGAGTGTTATGAAAAGGATCCCGGGGGATGTTTATGAGGAGTTCATCCGGGATGTCGAAAAAATTCCTTCCTGGGGCATTCGCTTCATCGCCCCGAGCAGCCAGGAGCTCGATGTTCCATTTTTACTGAACAGGAAACCGGAACATCCGCCGCCCGGTTATGTTTGCAAACGCGATGATTTTGATAATTTCATGTTTGCAAAGCTTCAGAACCATCCGAACATACACATTTTCCAGGGTGGGCATGTTTCGGAAGTGACCTCCCATCCGGAGGGGGTGGTGGTAAAAACGCAGGACCATGAATTCCGGGGAAAAGTCATTGCCGGGGCCGACGGGGTTCACTCTGTGGTCAGAAAATCCCTCCTGGGAACACGGGCGGATAAAAAGCATTTTTGTGTCGGGATCCGCGGCTACTTTGAAAACGTAACGGGCCTTCATCAGGAAAACTTTATTGAACTTATTTTTCTAAAGAGGCTTCTCCCCGGTTATTTCTGGATATTTCCCTCCACCGGAGGTCTCGTCAATGCAGGGTTTGGCATGATGCAGCCACGGATCATCCAACGCAGGGAGAACCTTTCATCTGTTTTTCAGGAACTGATTTCCAGCGATCCGCTGATAGCCCCCAGGTTCATCAATGCAAGACCCGTCGGCAAACCCGAGGCCCATACGCTGCCCATGGGAACCTATCATTTCTGCCGGTCGGGCAACAGGTTCCTCCTGCTAGGTGATGCTGCATTCCTTGTTGACCCTTTCAGTGGCGAAGGAATCGGCAATGCCATGGCCAGCAGCGAAATTGCTGCATCTGTCCTGAAAGACAGCTTCAGCAGCAATGACTTCTCTGCCAAAAAATTTAAAGCCTATGACACCCGCCTCGGGCAGCGATTTTCACAGGAATTCAGAACCATGTCGGTCATGCAGACCCTCGCCAGGTCATCGCATCTTTTCAACCTGGTTGTAAAAAAAGCGTGTAAAAACCAAGAGGTGGGTGAACTTCTTACAGCAATGTTTACCAGTGACCAGGCCAGAAAAAAACTCACCCGGCCGGGATTTTACCTTCGGTTGCTGTTCAGATAGGATGACCTGAAAAATTATTTACCCCGGAGGATGGTAACAGAACCCTTGGTGACCTCGTTTCCGAATTGCCCGGTGCACTTCAGGATAAAGAAATAGGTTCCGTCGGAAAGCCGGTCGCCGTCCCAGGCTTCACTTTTGTAATTCACCGTATCGAGCACTTTTCGCCCCCAGCGGTCAAAAACCAGCAACTCGTCCCCCAGGTATGCTTCCCGGTAGTCTCTCTTTCTGTCATCCTTTAACTGGATGGCAAAAAAATCGTTAATACCGTCCCCGTTGGGGGTAAAAAGATTGGGAATGTCTAGTTCGGCCACTTTAACTGTTACAATGTTGGTAACTGTTGTGTCGCAACCATTTAAATCCGTAAAACTCAACCCCACTGTAAAAGTTGCAGCTTTGCTGTATGTGTGCGATACCGGGTTCAGATTTGGGACTTTGATGGAGTCGCCGAAATTCCAGGTCCAGTTTGTGATATGCTTTTTCATGGAATCTGGAAAATTCACCTGTATGTTGGGGTTTGTGAGGTAAACTACGCTGTCGGGTTTGATTTCAAAGGTGACCTTTGGTGATTTTAAAACATCGACAAAATAAACACTGTCAATCGAACACCCCAATGAATCCGTGGCAGTAAAGGTTGAATGGCCGGGACAAAGGCCAAAGACAATGGTATCCTGTGAATGTCCCCCATTCCACACATAATTGTATGGTGGATAAATCAAGGATGGAGTTCCACCCGACACCCGTGCTTTGAACTGCCCCTTGCACACACCTGCGCACCCGAGCTGGTTATAACGGTACAGAGTATCGATGTACATCCGGGGATGCATGCGCAACACGGCATTGTTGCTTGTGTCAATACCCATGCCTGCGACCGAAATAATGCAGCGGTAAATACCGGTAGAACCGCTTTTCACATGTCTGATGGCATAAATAGAATCGGTGGCGCCCGAAATGTCAATGGAATTTTTTTGCCACTGGTAGGAAATTTTCGCTGTACCGGTGTTTTTGATGACGGGGGTGAATGCAACGCTGTCGCGGAAACAAACAATTGTATCAGCAGGTCTGACAACAATGGATACCTGGCTGATAGCAACGATGCTGCAGAAAAAAAACAGTACGAGGAGGAAATGTTTCATCTGGGATTTCAATACTGGCACAAAAATAAGAAATTCTTTGATTCCGGCCACTATAAGATAACGCTTCAATCACCATGCTTAGTATGACCGTTTGCCATCCCGGGAATGAAGTGTATAAATTCATTTGTTTTTCAGTAAAGATTGTTCGAGATCATGATCAGCGTACAGGCATGAACTACTTCCACTCCTGCCGAGGAGAGCCTTCCTGCAAACTCCGGGGATTCGGTGCCGGGGTTGAAAATCACCCGTTTGGGTTTCAGCCCGATAATATAGTCGTAATAGGCAGTGAGGTTCTTCGGACCGATATAAATGGTTATGGTGTGAATATCTTCAAATTTCGGGAATGGTTTTTCAATCCTTACCCCACTGATCTCCCCCTCCCTGAGACCAACCGCCACCACAGGGATATTGCCATATTTGAGCTTTCTCACAGCCATGTAAGAAAACCGCTCCGGATTTGTGCTGGCCCCAAGTACCAATGTTTTTTTTTTCACGTGCCTCCTGATTCGCCGAATCAGGCAAATGTAAATAAAAACAGCCAAAACGTCGGAAAAAATGCCATTGTTATGACACAATTTCATAAATGATAAGGCATCCAGGGTTTGGACGCAAATTTGAGCACACAGCAAATGAAACAATTAAACCGATCAACCCATGAACTTCAATAATTTCACCCTCAAGGCCCAGGAGGCTATTCAGAAAGCCCAGGAACTGGCAGCGGCTTTTCAGAACCAGTCTGTGGAAAACACACATTTACTCAAGGGGATCTTGTCTGTGGATGAAAATGTTATTCCCTATCTGCTGAAAAAGTTGAATGTGAATATCGATATCGTTGGGAAAGCGTTGGATAAAATGGTTGAATCTTTGCCAAAAGTGAGCGGCGGGGAACAATTTCTGTCGGGGGATGCCACAAAGGCTTTGCAGAAGGCTGTTACAGTTTCCAGGGGAATGAAGGATGATTTCGTATCCATTGAACATATGCTCCTCGGCATTATTTCCGTGAACGATCCTGCGGCACGGTTGCTTAAAGACAACGGGGTGACCGAACGTGACCTGCTCACTGCCATCGGGCAACTCAGGCAGGGCAGCAGCGTGAAAAGCCAGATGGCGGAAGAGAGTTACCATGCACTCAACAAATATGCAAGAAACCTGAACGACCTGGCACGCGAGGGAAAGCTCGATCCGGTTATCGGCCGTGATGAGGAGATCAGGAGAATTCTGCAGATCCTGTCGCGCCGTACCAAAAACAACCCGATCCTGATCGGGGAACCTGGTGTGGGAAAGACGGCAATCGCCGAAGGCCTTGCCCACCGGATCATTGATGGGGATGTTCCTGAAAACCTCAAAAGCAAGCAGATCTATTCCCTCGACATGGGGGCCCTGATTGCCGGGGCCAAATACAAAGGTGAATTCGAGGAAAGGCTGAAGAGCGTGGTCAAGGAAGTTATGGCCGCCGACGGTGAAATTATTTTATTTATTGATGAAATACATACCCTGGTTGGCGCGGGTGCCAGTGAAGGTGCGATGGATGCCGCGAATATCCTGAAACCTGCGCTTGCACGCGGTGATTTGCGTGCCATAGGTGCAACGACCCTGAAAGAATTTCAGAAATATTTCGAAAAGGACAAGGCTCTCGAACGCCGTTTTCAACCGGTTATGGTCAATGAGCCCGACACGGTTGATGCCATCTCCATCCTTCGCGGGTTGAAGGAGCGGTATGAATCGCATCACCGGGTGAGAATAAAGGATGAAGCCATCATTGCAGCTGTGGAGCTTTCCCAACGCTATATCACCGACAGGTTCCTGCCCGACAAGGCGATTGACCTGGTTGATGAGGCAGCTTCGAAACTGAGGCTGGAGATCAATTCGGTGCCTGAAGAGCTGGAAAAAATCGAACGGAAAATCCGCCAGATGGAGATTGAACGGGAGGCCATAAAACGCGAAAATGATGAGGAACGGTTGAGGACACTGAGCGGAGAAATTGCAAATCTCAAGGATGAACAACAGGACCTGCGGGCAAGGTGGAAGTCTGAAAAAGAGTTGGTAGACACCATCCAATTGCGGAAAAATGAGATCGAAGCCTTTAAACTTGAGGCTGACCAGGCCAACCGAAGCGGCAACCTGGAAAAAGTCGCTGAAATAAGGTACGGGAAAATACCCCAGGCAGAAAAAGAGATCGAACGGTTGAAGGAAAAATTATCGGGGATACAAAAAGATTCACCCCTGGTGAACGAAGAGATCGGAACCGAAGAAATTGCAGCGATCGTATCCAGGTGGACCGGTATCCCTGTGAACCGCATGCTGCAGGGGGAGCGACAGAAACTGATGGAACTTGAAACCGAACTTCACATGCGGGTCGTGGGTCAGGACGAGGCGATCGGTGCAGTCGCAGATGCCATTCGCCGCAGCCGGGCCGGACTCCAGGATACAAGGCGGCCGATCGGTTCGTTTATTTTCCTGGGAACAACGGGTGTCGGAAAGACAGAACTTGCCAAGGCACTGGCCGAATTCCTTTTCAACAATGAAAACAACATGGTACGCATCGACATGTCGGAATACCAGGAACGGCATACGGTGTCGCGGCTCATCGGGGCTCCCCCGGGGTATGTTGGTTATGAGGAGAGCGGGCAGCTTACCGAGGCCATCAGGAGAAAGCCATACGCTGTTGTGCTGCTTGATGAAATTGAAAAGGCCCATCCAGATGTCTTCAACATCCTGCTGCAGGTGCTCGACGATGGCCGTTTGACCGACAATAAAGGCCGGACCGTCGACTTCAGGAATACGATCATCATCATGACTTCAAACATCGGTTCGCACATCATCCAGGAGAATATGGAACAGGTGACCGATAAAAACCGGGATGAAATGTTCAGCAAAACACGGGAGGAGGTATTCGCATTGCTCAAAAAGAGTATCCGGCCTGAATTCCTGAACCGTGTGGATGAGATCATCATGTTCAAACCACTTTCTCTGGCTGAAATTACACAGGTGGTTGAAATTCAGATAAATATTCTTAAAGGAATGCTTGAAAAGAACAACATTACCCTCACTGCAACACCTGCTGCAATCGCACAAATCGCCCGCCTGGGTTTTGATCCGCAATATGGGGCTAGGCCTATAAAAAGGGTGATTCAAAAGCAGGTGATGAATGAGCTTTCAAAAATGATCCTGGAAGGCAACCTTGACCGGGAGGCAGCGATCGAGATCGGCGTAAACGAGGGCCAGTTGGTTTTCACCAACAAGTAGCCCTTATTTGGCAGGCGGGTCCACTTTAAGCAGTTTCCCGTGGTCATAAAACTCTTTCCTGGAGACGGCACCCTTCTCCGTGTAATAGGTCCAGGTTCCTTCCTGGTGACCCTTGTTATACTGACCTTCAGTCATTTGTTTTCCCGAGCTGTAAAAAGTTTTAAAGGCCCCCTGTTTCTCACCACCTTTGAAGGCTCCGTGCAACTTCAGTTTCCCATCAAGGTAATATTGTTCCCAAACACCATCCCTGATGCCATTTTTATACATTTGAAGTTCCGACAGCCCTCCTTCCTGGAAATAGACCCGTGAGGCTCCTTCGATTACACCCGCGACATAGGTCTCCTCGGAAACCAGCGTGCCGCTCGATTCACTGAAGAACTGCCAGGTACTGTCTTTTTTTTCATTCAGGTAATTTCCTGCTGCCATTTTCCGGCCATCGGGAAAGTAGGAGAGTGTCACCGCCTTTTTTCCATCGTTTGAAACCACCGACAAAGTTTTCAGTTTGCCATCGGGATAGTAGTAACGAAACTCTCCGACCGGTACTCCGTCTTTGAACCGCCCTGTGTAAACAACCCTCCCGGCTGAGTCTGCTTTACGCCAATTGCCTTGCCGGTGTCCCCTGCTGTCTGTCACATTCAGGGTATCCTGGGCCGGGAGGAGGGATGAAAAAAATGTCAATAAGAGGAGGATGGAAATTCGGGACATTATTCGTGAAAATTGGTTTTTTATCACAATTATTGGGTAAATTTACAACATTCAGCTGAAGTACTTTATTTTTACACATCAAAGGAGCCTTTCCGGAAATGTGACATATAAAAAATCTATTCTGCCAAACACTGGTTTCCATGCAATCATATCCTTCCAAACTTCTTGAACAGGCGGTCAATGAGCTGGCCAAACTACCTGGGATCGGTCGAAAAACCGCCCTGCGCATGGCGTTGCATTTGCTTAAGCGAAACGTCCAGGAGGTTGAATCATTGGGAACCGCGGTAATTAAAATGCGGAATGATATTATTTATTGTACCGAATGCCATAATATTTCCGACCAGGAGCTTTGCGCCATCTGCGCAAGCCCGAAACGCGACCACGCTCTCATCTGCGTTGTGGAAGACATCCGCGATGTGATGGCCATTGAGAATACAGGTCAGTTCAGCGGTGTGTATCATGTTCTGGGAGGGATCATATCCCCGATGGATGGAATCGGTCCGCGCGATCTTCACATCGAAGCCCTTATCAGCCGGGTGGAAACCGGTAAAATCGTTGAAATAATCCTCGCGCTGCCGACGACCATTGAAGGGGATACGACGAACTTTTACCTTTTCAGGAAACTGGCAGAATTCAATCTCAAACTTACAACCATTGCCCGTGGAGTTTCAATCGGCGACGAACTTGAACACACCGACGAAGTAACCCTCGGTCGCTCCATTCTGAACCGGACCCCATATGAGTCGGGGTTAAAGCAATAAAATTTCCTTACTCTACTTTCTTTATCGATCCTGCTCCGGAAACACTCTGATCGATTTCGGCCGGCGATCCTTTGTACTTGACACTGCCTGCCCCTGAAATTTCAGCATGTATCTTTTTTGAAACATTCACCTGGGCATTACCGGCACCACTGATATCGATGTCGTAACTTTCGGCAAGGAGGTCATAACCAAATATGTCGGACGCTCCGGAAAGCTCCATGCTCACATCCGTCGCAGAACCAGAGAACCTTATCTTGCTGGCGCCGCTGCATTCCAGTTTCAGTTTCGTCACTGCAATCTCAAGTTTCGAATCGGTTGCCCCCGATGCCTCAATGCTGAGTTCCGGGACATTTATCCGGCCATCGGTCCTGATATCTACAGCACCGCTTGTTTCAATGCGTTTCAGCTCCTTCACGGTGATGTAAACCTTCATCACCGTAACATGGCTTACCGGCTTTTTTGTTTCGATTTTAAGGATCCCGCCAACAACATCGGTGCGGATAAGTGGAAGCAGGTTGGCGTCAGACTCTATGATTACCTCTTCGGTTGCACCTTGTTTCATGACAATATCAAATGCACCGGATACTTCAATTCCGTTGAAAGAACCGGTTTTGCGGGTCTCTTTCAATACGTTCCCGTCGCCATGAACTCCAAATTCGTTGCATGCTGCGAACAGACTCGACAGCCCCAGGAACAGGCTGATTAACATGAATGCCGAAAAGAATCTTGTTGTTTTCATAGAATAATTTTTAATTTATTTGACGTGATTATCTGATTTGGTTACAACTATTTGCATTTTGAATTTTGATTTTGCATTTTGCAATTATTTAAGGCTAACATTCCCATACTCACTGTTTATAACAACCTTGCTCACCGGCGAATCACTTCCCCCAACCGTTCCCTTATATGAATTTGCCGTAGGAGTCGTTGACCTGTAGGAAAATTTTGCTTTTTCCGCAGGATAATCAAGTTCACAATATTTAAGTTCAGCTTCCAGGCTGTATTTTGCCTGCCCGCTCAACCCTATCGATACATCGCCATATTTGTTCCGGATGTTCACAGAGGTGAAATCTGCCGGCATTTCATGCACCTCAAAGCTACCGTACTGAATGTCAAGGTTAAGACTTTGCCCGATACGTTGTATATCTATGTCTGAGAATTTGCCCCGGCTCTCCACTGCCGATGAATTTTCCATATTGAGGTTACCCCCTTCGAATACCATGTTGAGTGCGATGATTTTTTGGGCATCCAGGTTTGAATATTTGGAATCGAGACGCAAACTGCCGGCATAATCGAGGCTCATTTCTGAATATTTCAATGTCATTACAGCTCCTTTGATCCAATTGACCCTGGCTTTGCTGAATTTAATTTCCAGCAGGTTGTCGGAGTTTCCGAGCTTTTTTGCCTCCAGGTTGCCATACCCCAGGTTTATTCTTGCTTTGCCCTGGAGCTCGTTGATGAAGATATCCCCGAATTTGTTTGTAACATCCAGATTGGCAGTGACAGGCATGCTGATCATGTAATCAACCGAGAACCGGCCCCTGCCCGAGTTTTTTATTTCATTCATGTTCGTGATGGCACTGACTGATGACGGAGAGTCAGTAAAATCAACTGAAATCCTGGAAAACTTTTTATCAGCCTCCCCCTGGTCTGCTGCGGTAACTGTAATGGTCACCTCGATGGAAACCGAGTTCATCTCCCAGTTGGTGCAATGAACCTTCCCGAAACGGTTGTTCACGGTAAGCTGTACGTCGGGGGTTACAGTAAACTCCTTTTTGATCACTTTTGTAAATTCGCCGTGGGCCTTTGCCCCTTTAATACCGAGCAGGAGGATAAAACCCAGGATGAAGAGTGCTATTTTTATAATGGTTTTCATGGCCGTTGGATTGACTGTTTGTTTTGATGAGATAGCTGTGTAATAATTGTATTGAGCATGGCTTCCTTTATTTGCTGATTCCGGATAATCGCATCGAGGATCCTTTCATTGCCAGGGTTTTCAGCAAGTGACTTTTTCAGTTCATTCGCGGTGGCATCGAGACCGGCAATTTCATGCAAGGCTGTGGCATTCAATGCAACAGCATCTTCCCGGGTTGCCGCCAGTTTACGAATGGTTGAAATTTGGGTATTTGTCTGGTTGTCATAATACTGATCAGCTTCCATGATTTCAACCGGCAATTCCGTCCCCTCTTTTCCACTGCCAAGCCGCTGTTTGATTTCACGGGTAGCATAATCGAAAACAAAAACACTGACGGTGATCAGTATGATGATCAATGCTGCAATTTTAAGCATCTGCGAGCGGCTATGCACTTCAGGTTTCAGTCCCTGTTGTTCATTTAACCGCTCCCCGAATCTCCTGAAATGACCCGGCTCAGGTTCAGGGGAATCAAATTCGTCAAGGTGATTCTTAATATAACTTTCCAGGTTTGGCATGATTAATTTGCGCTAAATACATTTATAAAACAGGGTTTACCGAGCAACTCCAGCAATTTTTGGCGCGCGCGGGAATAGCGTGTGCGCGAGAGCTGGTTTGAAATATTCAAAATCTGTGAAATCTCCTCATGGTCATATCCTTCAATTAAAAAGAGCGACAGCACAACCCTGTAGTCATCAGGAAGTTCTGCAATAGCCCGCCTGACTTCCGCAACCTGAAATTGAATCACCTCCTCCCTGTTTTCTTCACAGGAATCGGTCAGATCAAATTCCAGTTCATCCAGGGAAACCATCTCCTTTTTCCTGCGAAGAAAGTCGAGGGAACGGTTGACGACAATCCGCTTGAGCCAGGAACCAAAACTGCCTTCTCCTGTATAGGTACCGAGCAGGCGGAACGCATCCAGGAATGATTCCTGCATGATATCCTCGGCTTCGGCAGTGTCGTTCACGATTCTAAGGCTGGTGTTGTACATGGCTTTATAGTACCGTTTGTAGATTTCAAATTGGGCATTCCGGTCCCCTGTCAGGCAGGCATCGATCAGGTCTTGATGAATATTGATGTATTTACCTTCCAATTCCCCGGATTTTAGACAATGGACTGCTCGTTTTTTGAAATGTTACAGATTCGGGATAAAAAAAATCGCGCCCCTTCCCGATCCCCCAGTTGGGGAGGAATGATCATGACGAAAATACAACGTTTTTGGTAACTAATACCAATCGACTACCTTTGCACTACCTTGAAAAAAATTCACATACCAGTCTATTTTTATCCGTTGGCGGCGATGGTCTTCTGGGGACTGTCGTTTATCTGGAGTTCACTCCTGCTTAAATCCTACCAACCGGTTACCCTCATTTTTATCCGTTTGATCATCTCCTCAGTTCTGTTGTTCTCCCTGATTTTCCTGCTGGGCAAAAATGAAAAGGTGGAACGGAAAGATTACAAACTGATCCTGTTGAGTGCCCTCTTTAACCCATTCCTCTATTTCCTGGGCGAAAATTACGGGTTAAAATACTCCTCTCCTACCATTGCAGCGGTTATCATTGCCACCATTCCCGTTTTTTCCCCGGTGATCGGATATATCAGCTTCAGGGAAAAACTCACACCAATCAATTTCGTCGGCATCGCTGTCTCCTTTGCAGGAGTCATTCTTATGCTGATTACCCGTGATCTCTCTCTGGCAGCCGATATCAAGGGGGTCATTTTCCTGTTTGGAGCTGTATTTGCAGCGCTTTTATACACGGTAACGCTTCGTAAACTCACCATGAAATATTCCGCACTCATGCTGGTTGCCAGTCAAAACCTGATCGGGATCTTTCTTTTCCTGCCATTCTTCCTGCTATTTGAAGCAAAGTCGGCTATTGCAGTTCCCCTGACCCGCGAGATTGTCACCTCGATGCTTCTCCTTGCCGTGCTTGCCTCTTCCGTTTCGTTTGTATTTTTTGCCCATTCGGTGAAACTCCTTGGCATCAGCAAATCGAATATATTCTCCAACCTTATCCCGGTATTTACGGCAATTTTCTCATACTTACTTATTTCCGAGTCTTTTACATTTCAGAAAATTGCCGGTATTGCGCTGGTAATCGGCGGTGTTTACCTCTCTGAGCGAACCAGGAGACCGGGATAAACTGGTGTATTTTCAGTACCTTTGCCATTAAACAATCTGATTATGATTTTCAGGCCTGAAAAATTAAAGATTAAAGATCAGCGGATGACTCCCTTTATTGATTCGGATGAATTATGGGGGTATCTCAATACTGCACCCGCAACCAAGGCACAGGTGAGGGAGGTTATCGCCAAATCGCTGGATAAACAGCGTTTGACCCTCGCTGAAACTGCTACATTGATCAATGCAACAGATCCTGACCTGATTGAAGAAATAAAACAGGGAGCACGGACGCTGAAGGAAAAAGTATATGGCCAGCGCATTGTACTGTTTGCCCCGCTGTATATCGGGAACCACTGCACCAACAATTGTGCATACTGCGGATTCAAAGCATCGAACAAGAAGATTAAAAGGGTCACCCTCGACCATGACGACCTGGTTGCACAAGTGAAAGCCCTTGAAAACACAGGTCAGAAGAGGCTTATCCTGGTATACGGGGAACATCCCGGATATGATGCGGATTTCATTGCCGAATCGGTCAGGACTGTTTACTCGGTTAAGAGCGGTCCGGGTGAGATCAGGCGGGTAAATATCAATGCGGCGCCCATGGACATTGATGGTTTCCGAATTATTAAGGATTCCAAAATCGGGACCTACCAGATTTTCCAGGAAACCTATCACCGGGATACTTATGCAAAGGTTCACCTGGGCGGAAAGAAAAGAGACTTTGACTGGCGGCTCACAGGGCTTGACCGCGCGCAGGAAGCCGGGATTGACGATGTCGGCATCGGGGCACTCTTCGGCCTTTACGACTGGCGGTTTGAAGTTCTCGGGCTTGTGAGGCATACGAACCATTTTGAAGCCGTGTACAATGTCGGTCCGCATACCATCTCGTTTCCCCGGATACAGTATGCATCTGAACTGAATATAGACCAGTCGCACATGGTAAGCGATACGGAATTCACACGGCTCGTGGCCATTCTTCGCCTTGCGGTTCCCTATACAGGCCTTATCCTCACCGCAAGGGAGAGTGCGGCCGTACGCGATGAAATCATGCAATTCGGTGTGTCGCAGATCGACGGAGGCACCAACATTGAAATGGGAGGGTATTCGAAAAGAAAAGAAAACGAAGACCAGGATATCGACCTTGAACAGTTCCAGATCAATGATAACCGGAGCCTGAATGAGATCATGGACGACCTGATCGAACACAGGTATATCCCCTCGTTTTGCACTGCCTGCTACCGCCTGGGCAGAACCGGCGAACACTTTATGGAATTTTCCGTTCCGGGGTTTATCAAACGCTTTTGCCAGCCCAATGCTTTGATGACCCTGGCTGAATACCTTGAAGATTATGCACCGGCAGAGACAAAAGTCAAAGGATATGAACTAATCAGGGAGAAGCTGGATGAAATCGAAGATGAATCATTCAAAACAACCCTGACAGACAAGATCGAACAGATCAAAAATGGCACAAGGGACCTCTATTTCTGAAACCAACAGTTATGAAAGAACTCAGAATCATCGGTTTACTTATCACCGACCGCATCAAGGAAGCAGGGCAGATGCAAATGGCACTTACAAAATATGCCCATGTCATCAAATCAAGGCTGGGATTTCATGAAGTCTCAGAAGAGGTGTGCAGCCGGGTAGGCGTGGTCATTCTGCAACTTGCAGGCAGCATGGAAGAGTGTAAAAAACTTGAAGATGAACTTGCCCTGATCGGGGGTTTGGAGATTCAGCGGATGGTTTTCACCGTTTAAATCCGTTTTAATGAGCGGCCGTTCAGGGAAAAATTTAAAAAAGGAATTCGAGGAGTTCTTTATGATCTCCTCGTTGCCGGCCATGCGCATCGGGCTCTTTCTTACCCTTGCCATGTTCTCCTGCTTTGCCCTGTTCAACATCTTTTTTTTTCCGGGTTCACCCGAACAGCTATATTATAACCGTTTCTGGATCATCTCCCCGATCATGATCCTGTCGGTTATTGTGACTTACATCAAACCCCTCCACAAATGGCTTCATGTAATTTACATCATCCTGAACCTGCTTATCTGCCTCGCAGTCTGTTATGTTGGCTTGTTCTCCAACTTTTCGGAAAAAGGGTCTGAGTATTATTTTGCCTGGGTGATGCTCGTTGTGATCGGTTTTTTTGTTTTTTACAAGATGCCCTTCAGCAGCGTTGTCGTCATCGGCCTGATCCAGATTGCCGCTTTTTCTGTCGCAAATATCCTTAACCTGAATTTTCAACAACGCCCGTTTTTCTATTTCAACAATCTTTTCTTTGTCATCGCCATCTATTCCATTGGTTTCATGATGGCCTACATGTTCAGAAGCCTGAACTGGAAAAATTTTTTACATCAGAAGGCCCTGTCAAAAAACAATTTGCAACTGCTTGGGGAGATCAACGAACGCAAACAGGCCGTGGAAGCCTTTCAAAGATCAGAAATTCAATATCATAACACACTCGATTCAATTCCCGACTGGATCTATGTAGTCGACCGCCAGTTCCGCATTGTGATCATCAATTCTGCAATGAAAGAGAGTCATATCAGTCATGATATGGCCGTGGAGGTAGTGGGAAAACTCATCACGGAAGTATATCCGTTTATGACTGAGGTAACTATAGGTGAACTTCAGCATGTATTTGATCATGGCGCCATGCTGGTCACCGAGCAGAAGATGCCCCTCATGAACCGGGAAATCCATGCTGAAATCCGCAGGGTTCCCATCTACAAAGACCATGAAGTGATACAGGTAATGACCATTCTTCGCGACAGGTCGAAAGAGAAAGAGGTTGAAGAGCTGAAGCAGAAGAATGCGGAACAAAAGGAGATTATGTTGCGTGAAATCCATCACCGCGTCAAGAATAACCTTGCCATTGTAATCAGCCTGCTCAACCTTCAACTCCGGAATAATACGGATCCGGAGTTGCGCCGGATCATTCGCGATATAGAATTGAGGATCCGTTCGATGGCCCTGATTCATGAACACCTTTACAGGTCGGAAAACCTGGCCCACATACCCCTTGCTGCTTACCTGCATTCCCTGGCAACCATCATCACCGGAACTTTCAGCGGGCACAGGGTAAACCTTGTTACAATGCTCGATCCCACGGATGTGAGCATTGAAACAGCACTGCCGCTGGGGCTGATCGCCAATGAATTGCTGACCAATGCATTCAAATATGCCTTTCCCAACAACCGGGAGGGTGAAATCCAGGTCAATCTGCGCAAAGATGAGGAAGACACCTTTGCACTGATGATCGGGGACAATGGCATCGGATTGCCCGCCTCATTTTCCCTGGATTCCGAAAAATCACTGGGCATGTTTATCGTCAGGCTGCTGGTTGAACAACTTGACGGTAAAATTGAGATATCCCGTCTTAACGGCACAACCTTTACCGTTCGTTTCCGGAATTTAATATCAAAAAACAAGATATCCCTTTGAATTAGCACCATGAAAGAGATCTGGATTCTAGGTATTCACATCACCGACAGGGTGTCGGAAGTTTCAGATGTTCAGGCGATCCTGACAAAGTTTGGATGCACCATCAAAACACGGCTCGGACTCCACGAAGTCAAAGACGACTTTTGCGCCCGCAGCGGGCTTATCATCCTCGAACTAACCGGCAACCGCGAAGAGTTTGTCAAACTGGAAAAAGCGCTTCTGCAGGTCGCGGGACTGGAAGTTAAGAAGATGGTGTTTGAAGAATAAAACGTGACGGGTGACACGTGACGCGTGACACGTGACGCGTGACGGGTGACACTTCAATCGTCAATCGTCAATCGTCAATCGTCAATCGTCAATCGTAAATCGTAAATCGTAAATCGTAAATCGTTTTACACCAACGTCACTCTGGTTCCGCCATTGTCGATACCCAGCATTGTGGTTTTTGTAATGATGGTGTCCTTGCCGGAGTGTTCCACAAAGTGAATGGCTGCGCGGACTTTCGGTCCCATGCTGCCATCCGGGAACTGGCCCTCTTCGAGGTAACGTTTGGCTTCGGCAATGGTCATCCGGTCAAGTGATTTTTCCTGCGGGGTGTTATAGTTGATGCAGACCTTGGGAACATCGGTAAGGATAAAAAACTTATCGGCATTGATTTGCGATGCCAGCAGCGCAGATGCAAGGTCCTTGTCGATCACCGCATCGATCCCCTGCAACTTGTTCGGCTCAACATAAAAAACCGGAATTCCGCCCCCCCCGACGGCAATGGCTATCTGGCCGCCGCGGGCAATCGATTCGATCGTTTTTTTATTGATGATCACAAGGGGTGTCGGGGAAGCGACAACTTTTCTCCAGCCGCGACCGCGCGGATCCTCTTTAAAAACCGACTGGGTATCTTTGGTCATCAGGTCGGCCTCCTCTTTTGAATAGTAGGGCCCCACCGGTTTTGTCGGTTTCAGAAATGCAGGGTCGTCCTTGTTCACCAGCACCTGGGTGGTGATGGTTATGATATCCCGCTCCATGTCATGGATTTCCAACACATTTTTCAATTGCTGTTCGATGATATAACCGATAAACCCCTGTGAATAGGCGACACAAATATCCAGTGGCATTTCGGGAATCCCGAACATTTTAAACCCTGCCGAGTTTGCAAGCATGATGTTGCCTACCTGCGGACCGTTGCCATGCGTGATCACAATGTTGTAATCGCGTTTAATAAGTTTTACGAGGCTTTCGGCAGTAGCATTAGCATTTGCCTCCTGCTCGTCAATGGTTCCTTTCTGATCTCCGCGTAAAAGGGCATTTCCTCCAAGAGCAACAACAGCAAGCTTTTTCATAGGTTTTTCGGTTTAGGCGGCAAAATTAGAAAATTTTTCTGATCTTTGAGTACCTTCGCAAGGTTATGAAACCCCAGAAAAAAGCCTATCTATATGCCTTTGCAGCCATAGCGTGCTGGTCGACCATCGGGTCGGCTTTTAAAATCTCACTGCGTTTTCTCGAACCTGCCGAATTGTTGTTGATTTCGTCGGCGGTTGCCTGCCTCGTGCTGTTTATAATTTTGCTGGTACAACGAAAGACGGCACTGCTATGCAAACTCACCCTGAGAGAGGTGCTGCTGTCGGCTTTCCTGGGGCTGCTCAACCCGTTTCTCTACTATTCAGTTTTGCTGAAGGCCTATGATCTCCTGCAGGCCCAGGAGGCCGGTACCCTCAATTATATCTGGCCGCTTGTCCTGGTGCTCCTGTCGATTCCAATGCTGCGGCAAAAGATAAGTTTTGTGAGCATCCTCGCGATTGTGATAAGTTTCGCGGGAATTATCCTCATTTCAGGCAGGGGAGGATTTTTCACCGGGACGATCCATCCCGATACTACTGCGCATACGCTTGGCGTACTTCTGGCTGTGGGAAGTGCTTTTTTCTGGGCGCTCTACTGGATTTTCAACGTGAAGGACCAGCGGGAAGCAGTAAGCAAACTCTTTCTGAATTTTTGTTTCGGGTTGCTGTATACCTTTGTATTAATTGTCATTTCAGGCAGGGTTCGGCTGCCCGGATGGCAGGGAGTGGCAGGGGGAGTCTATATTGGCCTGTTCGAAATGGGAATCACTTTTGTTTTGTGGCTCAATGCCTTAAATTACACCTCCACTACCGCGAAGGTTTCAAACCTGATCTATTTATCTCCGTTCATTTCTCTGATCATCATCCATTTCACCATCGGCGAAACGATTGCCCTTTCGACCGTGATCGGGCTCCTGCTCATCATCACCGGGATCGGGTTGCAACAGTATCTGAAAAAGTAATTCCGGCAAAAAAAGGTTGGCAACTTCAACCAAAAAAATTTACAATTGTTTTTTTAAGTAATATTGTAATTTAGTTGATGCAAAATAAGCTAACCTGAACACAACAAACCATGAATAGTTTCGGTGAAAAAACCAGAATTCCCGCGAAGATACGCCTTGCACCGGGTATCCAGATAATCCTGATGGTGCTGATATTCACTTTTTCAGGATGCAGGAAGGATTTCCAATTCGACAAGGTCAAAAACCTGACATGGAATCCCGATTTAGCCCTGCCGCTGGTGAATGACAGCATTACATTCAGAAGAGTCCTCACCCAGGGCGGCGCCGGCGATCACCTTTTCATTGATGAGAGTGGCGACATCTCAATTCTTTTCTACTATAACAATGATGCGTTCAGGCTCAGGCCCGTCAACCTCATCAAACTGTCGCCTGCCGGTTTCTCCTATTTGCACCAGGTGACCCAAACCGAACAGGACATTTTAAGCGTTTCAGACCTGGCCATTCCCCCTTTGCCATTCACCATCAACCTGACCGGCAACAACCCGGAGATCAGGGTGGATAAATTAACCGTAAAAAAAGGGACCCTGAGCGTCCATACAACTCACACTTTCAGCAATGCCGGTTCGCTGACCATCCGGATCACCAATGCCGTTAAAAACAACGCGCCTTTTTCATTTACCATAACACCATTTGTTAACGGCACAGCAGACACCACCATCAGCCTCGCGGGTGTTACCTTTGATCTCACTTCATCACCCAATACGATCCATGCCGAAGTTGAAGGGTTCCTGAAGAAATCGGGAGAACCTGTTGCAGGAGATCAGGCTCGTGCCGACTTCCTGGTCGCGATCGATACGATCGGCTGGTTTGAGGGTTTCCTGGGTCATCAGACTTTTTCACAACTTAAGGACACTGTCAAAGTGAATGTCTTCAACAATGCCTATACGCTCGGGGAGGTCTATTTCATGGATCCGCAGGCCACGATCACTGTCGTGAATTCGATCGGGGTTCCAACCGGGATAACGGTTGAAAAACTTGTCGCCATAAACAGCGTTACCGGCATCACGCTTGATATTGCCGACAGGCTTGGTGCAGGGTCAGTTTTCCAGGTTCCGGCACCCCTGATAACGGATACCCGTTCGGCCACCAAAACAATGTATTACACCAACGGAAATACGGGCAATGCCATGTACGATTTTTTCAATCTAAAGCCCGATCATGCAGCATTCCAGGTGAGGACAGAAATAAACCCCACCGGAACGCCGCTCAATTTCTTCTCCGATACCAGTTCGTTTTACGGAGATCTCCGGATAAAGCTTCCCCTCTGGGGCCATTTCGACCACCTGACTTTCCGGGACACCTTTGACCTGGTTATCAATAAACCCGAGGAGCTGGAACATCTTGAATTCAGGACGAAAATTGCCAACGGTTTGCCCCTCACCGCACTGATGCAGGTATATTTTACCGATGAGAACTACAACAAGAAGGATTCCCTCCTGGGAACCAACCAGCTTTTTATCAGGGAGGCACCCGTTGACCCTGCCACATACCTTCCCTACCCGGGTATGTACGGGATAAAAGACACGGTCATTATCCTGAATTCACAGAGGATGCAAAACCTTGCCCAGGTAAAAAAGATGGTTGTCAAGGCAGTCCTGCACTCGGCAAATGAAGGGCAATCAAATGTCAAACTCAAGGCAAACCAGTTGCTGAACCTCAATTTTTCGGCCAGGGCGAAACTGCGCAAAACGATCCCGACAAGCAAATAATAATATTTACGGCATTCCAACATGAAACAAAAAACTTTCTGTTACACGATTATCTGTTTATTGCTTGTCCAGAGTCCGGTGAAAATATTTGCCCAGCATGACCTGAGCCAGTATAACATGCAGATTGTTCCCCAGCGTATTTTTCAAAACCCGGCATTCATCCCCGAACAGAAATTTTTTATCGGGATTCCGGCATTTTCCGGTGTGCAGTCCGGTTACGCCAACCCTTTTTCCTATAACGATGTGATCGAGCGGGACGGTTATGATTCCGTCACCTTCCAGGTCGAAAACTTCCTCGGGAAACTTTCTAAAAATGACCTGTTGCGGTTATATTCCAACCTGGATGTTTTATCCTTCGGCACCAGCATCTCAAAAGGCCGTTTTTTCTTTGGTTTCAGCGTAAGGGAGCGGCTCAGCCAGCACATCATGATTCCTGAAAATCTCGGGAATCTCCTGTGGTATGGCAATGCTTATCCCGGGATCTTCGGAAGATCCGTCAACATTGCACCCACCGTGAACTTCACCGCATACGATGAATGGGCAGCCTCCTTTTCAGGCTATGCAATGCACCGGAAGATGACATGGGGCGGCCGTCTGAAATACCTTTCCGGCAGGATCAATGCCACCACAACCAAATCAGAATTCAACGTTTATACAGATACCAGCACCTACCAGATCAACATGCGGTCGGATTTCGAACTGCAGACCTCCGGAGTCCACAACATCGACCGTTACATGAACCAGCGCATCTCGTCGCTGGTGTTTCCCGGGAACAACGGCCTGGGGATGGATCTAGGGCTCAGCTACCAGTTTAACGACCAAATCGCTGTCAGCGCAAGTGTCCTTGATGTGGGGTTTATCAACTGGAGCGCGAATACCATGACACTTGTCAGCCATAACCCGGGGCAGGAATTTTATTTTGACGGGCTGAAATTAAATGATTTCACCGACATGCTGGGCAACCTTGATTCATTCGGGAAAAAATTGACCGACAGCATCCTGAAACTGGTCAAGATCGACACCATTTACGGCGGGAAATATACCACCTGGCTGCCTGTGCGTTATAACCTCGGCGGTTCCTATTCAATCAACGATCATCACCATTTCAACCTCCTGCTGAACGGTATTTCCTGGGATCATCATTTTTATCCGGCCCTCTCAGTTTCCTATTATTACCAGTTGCCCCGGATCCTGGGAGTGATGGTTTCCTACAACCTGTTCAACAACCAGTACACCAATTTCGGGGCCGGGTTCAGCATCAGCGCAGGCCCTTTGCAATTCTATGCAATTTCCGACAACATCCCGGCCCTGATAAATTACAAAGGATCCAGCAGTTTTTCCCTTCAGTTCGGGATCAATATCGCGATCAGTCAAAAAAGGGAAGCACCCTCCGAAGGGCCAAAACCGGAAGGAACGTCTGCAGGGGTGCCCGAGTAGCGAAAAATATCTACTTTTGCCGGATGAATCCAACATCCATCGCATTCCATCATTTTGGTTGCAAGGTCAATTTCGCAGAAGCTTCCGCATTGTCGCGGCAATTCCAGGAAAAGGGGTTTGAGATCAGAGATTTTCACGATCCTGCCGATGTTTATGTGATCAGTACCTGCGTTGTTACCACCGTTGCAGAGAAAAAATGCCGGGCCGCCATCAGGCAGGCACACAAGATAAATCCAACCGCCAAAATCGCCGTCATCGGCTGTTTTTCAGAATTAAAACCAGGAGAACTGGCCCGGATGGAAGGCGTTGACCTTGTGCTGGGCCATACCGGCAAATTCCGCCTCCTCGAGGAACTTACCGGGCTTTACCAACAGGATATTCCCGTGGAAACTGAAAGTCCCGGCCACGATTATCATGGCGGCATAGCCACGCACCTCAAGGCAGGCAAGGATTCCTTTGTCCCTTCGTTCTCCTACGGAGACCGTACCAGGTCGTTTCTGAAAATCCAGGACGGATGCGATTATTACTGTACCTATTGCACAATCCCGCTCGCACGTGGCCGGAGCCGCAGCGATACTGTAGAAAATACGGTGAAAAATGCCCGGGAAATAATATCCAACGGAATCAGGGAGATCGTGTTGACCGGCGTGAACATCGGCGATTTCGGCAGGCATAACGGGGAGGATTTCCTTCAGCTTATCAGGGCTCTCGACAAGGTTGAAGGGATGAAACGTATCCGGATTTCATCCATCGAGCCCGACCTGCTCACCAATGAGATCATCGGGTTTGTTGCAACATCCGGCAACTTCCTGCCTCATTTTCATATTCCTTTGCAGTCGGGATGTAACAAAATCCTCAGGGCCATGCACCGCAAATATAACCGGGAACTCTATGCTTCCCGCGTTGCAACGATCAGGGAACTTATGCCGGATGCCTGCATTGCCGCAGATGTCATAGTGGGATTCCCTGGCGAAACCAATGAGGATTTCGAAGAAACCTTCGATTTTCTCAGGCAGATCGAAATATCTTACCTGCATGTGTTCACCTATTCAAAACGCGACAACACCCTTGCCTCCCGGATGGAGTCGCCTGTTCCCGATAAAGTAAGGAAACAACGCAGTGATGCCCTGCACAAACTCTCGGATGAAAAAAAACACCAATTCTACCTGGAAAACCGGGGAAGGGAGGTGAAGGTTCTTTTCGAATCGGATAATTCCCAGGGTTTTATGCACGGTTTTACCGAAAATTACATCAAGGTAAAAACGCCCTTCAATCCAGCTTATGTGAACCAGGTTGTGCAGGTAAAACTTGAAAACCTGGAAAAAGAGGGCTACCTGGCCGATCTCATTTTGTAAAGCCCAATGGAAAGGATTCAGGCAGGGCAAGCGCTTCCAACTCAATATCCATGTCGATTTCTTCCCACCGCAGCTGTGAAGGCGGTGAAAAGCTGAAGTTCAATATTTGATTTACCGAAGAATCTCTGAACCCCGGGTATTCTGCAAATGGGATGAAGTATTCGCTATCTTCTACCAAAACCCATATACCCAGGTCATTGATCCCTGAAACACTACAAACTGAAGTGACGATTCCACTTTTCGATGAATCCATCCTTATGATCCTCCACTATTTTAATAATTTCCGTCAATTCACCTGATGAAATGTTGTAAAAGTCAGCAAGTGCAATAACAGGTTCAATCCATATCTTGACTGTTCCATCTGACGTTGAAACATGAACATGCCTTCGTTGTTCTTCACGGCTGTTGAAGAAAAAACGGTATTTTCCTGTAAGTAATATGGTTGGCGACATAGCGCTTCTTTCAAAACAAAGGTAAGGAAAATTTCACAATATCGTCAATTAAGTGTTCCTTTGTAAGTTGAAAAAAGTAGCCTATGAACTTAGAAAAGCTGACTTACCAGGTTTGCGATCTGGCGGTGGAGACTGGTGAATTTTTAAAGCTGGAGATCTCAAAGCTGAAAACGACAGATATCCAGTCGAAGGGGCTGCATAATTATGTAACCTATGTTGATAAGGAGTCTGAGCGGCGCCTGGTTGAAAAACTCTCGGCACTGCTGCCGGGCAGCGGGTTCATTGCCGAAGAAAATTCTGCGCTTGCACCTCGCGAATTTACCTGGGTGGTAGATCCGCTCGACGGAACAACAAACTTTATCCACGGGGTTCCGCTTTATTGCATCAGTATCGGACTGATGCACCAGGAAGAGACCATCCTTGGCATTGTTTATGAACCCAACCTGAAAGAGTGTTTTTACACCTGGAAATCGGCTCCGGCATACCTCAACAGGGAGATCATCCGGGTTTCGGAAACCCCGGCCATCGACCAGTCTCTTTTTGCCACCGGATTCCCCTATTATGATTACAAACGACTGGATGATTACCTCGCCATTTTCAGGCACCTGTTGCAGAACAGCCGCGGCCTCCGCCGGCTCGGCTCGGCTGCAGCCGACCTGGCCTACACAGCCTGCGGCCGGTACGACGGCTTTTTCGAATACGGGTTAAGCCCATGGGATGTGAACGCAGGCGGATTGCTGGTCAAAAATGCAGGAGGTGTGGTGACCGACTTTTGTGGCAAAGAAAATTATACCTTTGGCAAACAAATCATTGCTTCAAACAACTCGATATATACTGAATTCTTAAAACTCTTTGACGCATGGAAACACGAATTGAATTGATCCAGGGTGACATTACCAAACTAAAAGTCGATGCCATTGTAAATGCCGCAAACCCATCGCTGCTGGGCGGAGGCGGTGTTGACGGGGCCATTCACAAAGCGGCCGGACCAGGTCTGGTCGAGGTGTGCAGACTCCTGGGAGGTTGCAAGACCGGTGAAGCAAAAATTACAAAAGGATATAAATTGCCTGCACAATTCATCATCCATACCGTCGGGCCGGTATGGGGCGTGGGCGACCGGCATGAAGAAGAACTGCTGGCAAGTTGTTACCGGAAAAGCCTCGCCCATGCGACCGTTCACGATTGCAAAACCATTGCCTTCCCAAATATTTCCACAGGAGTTTACCATTTCCCGAAAGAACTTGCCGCCTCCATCGCCATCAGGGAGGTGAAAAATTACCTTTCGGCAAACGCCATTCCCGAGAAGGTAAGTTTTGTTTGCTTTGATGATGAGAACTTTATGATCTACCAACAATTGCTCGACCAGTAAAATGGCTGGTTCATCGATTATAGCTTACGGATTGCTGTAACTTCTCCTATTTTTGGCAGTCTATTTGCCTCATGAAAGCAATTCTGCTGATTTTTTGTCTGTTCCTCGCGGTTTTATCCTCTTTCCCCCAGGCGGAAAAGAAACAGGTCGTTGCTGTTCCTGCAAACATATCCCCGAAAATCGACGGGATTCTCGATGAGCCCATGTGGAAAACAGCTCCGAAGGCGATAAATTTCATTCAACGCCAGCCCTATAACGGGAATGGTGCCACCTTTGCCACTGAAGTCAGATTCGCTTATGACAATACAGGGCTCTATGTTGGCGCAACCATGTACGATCCGCACCCCGACAGCATCCCGTCGCAACTCGGGCTCAGGGATGCCAGCGGGCTCAATGCAGACAATTTTATCTTCATCGTCAGCCCTTTCAATGATGGACTGAACGCTTTTTGTTTCATGGTCTATATTTCGGATGTCCAGACCGATTTTAAACTTGCCGGCGAAGGCAACGATGACTATACCTGGGATGCCGTATGGCTCAGCAAGGCCCGTCGGAATGAACAGGGCTGGGTTGTTGAGATGAAGATCCCCTATTCGGCAATCCGTTTCCCGCTCAAGCCGGTTCAGGAATGGGGCATCAACTGCCAGCGCGAGATCAGGCGGTACCGTGAACTTGATACCTGGAACCTGGTGGACTCAAAGGTTTCAGGGTATGTGAACCAATGCGGCCTGCTGGAAGGTGTCAAAGAGATCAGCCCCCCCTTGCGGCTTTCGGTTTCCCCATACGTGTCGGGGTACCTGCAGAACAGCCCGGGAGAAAAAACCTATGACCTGACCTATAACTATGGCGCCGACCTCAAATATGGCATCAACCAAAGTTTCACCCTCGATATGACCCTCATTCCCGATTTCGGGCAGGTACGGTCGGACGACAAAATCTATAATTTTTCTCCATTTGAAATCAGGTATGACGAACGCCGTCAATTCTTTACTGAAGGAACTGAATTATTTAACAAAGGGGGTGTTTTTTACTCCCGCAGAATAGGAAGCGTGCCAAAAGGGAATTGGCTGGTAGCGGGCCAACTCGAAAACAATGAAAAAATTCTTGAAAACCCGAATCAAACAAAACTCCTTAATGCTACAAAAATTTCCGGCCGTACAAGCGGCGGCCTGGGAATCGGGGTGTTTAACGCAATGTCGGCGAATACATGGGCCACCGTGGAGGATACGGTTACCGGCCAGACCCGGCGGGTGATGACGCAGGGCTTTACAAATTACAACACTTTCGTTCTTGACCAAAACCTGAAGAACAATTCATACATTGATTTCCTGAACACAAACTATTTCATGCCAACAGAGGGATATACGGCGAATGTGACCGGCACCTCTTTCAAATTTGCCAATAAAAAATACACCTACGCCCTGACCGGCGACGGGTTTATCAGTCAAAAATATTACGGACACGATGCCCCCGACTTTGGATATCATTATTCACTTTCATATGGAAAAATTGCAGGCAATTTCCGTTATAATTATTCCCAGCTGCTCGAAACAGCCTCGTATGATCCGAATGACATGGGTTTCAACGTGATCAACAACCGTTTCAGCAATGTTTTTTCCATGCAGTACAACATTTACAAGCCTTTCTGGAAATTGCTGAACTGGTACAATTACGGACAGGTCAGTTACAAAACATTATACAACGGGTTGCTGTTTACAGCCCTGGAAGGTTACCTTGAGAGCACTACCACGACCAGGAAACATCTGTCGATGGGCTTTAATACCAATTTCTCTCCCATCGACCTGCATGATTATTATGAACCCCGCGTAAATGGATGGATGTATATTTCCCCGGCTTATGGTAATTTAACATTCTGGATTTCGACGGATTACAGGAAGAAACTGGCACTCGACCTGACCCTGACCGGATATGTTGCCCCGAAAATAAAGTCGTCGGGTTATGGTTTCAACGTTGAACCCAGGTACCGCATCTCCGACAGGATATTGTTCGTATATCATTTTTTTTATGAGCACATTCTCAACGATGCAGGGTATGTCGACCAGGCGGAGGTTTCAGGGGCATCGCCCATCATTTATTTCGGTCGCCGCGACCGGCAGAGCATCACCAACATCCTGGAAGCAAATTACATGCTTACCAGCGCCATGAGTATTGCTTTAAGAGCCCGTCATTACTGGGTTTCTGCGCCATATTATTCATTTTCAACGCTTGCGCGCGATGGCACCCTGCAACCATCCGGATATCCCAATAATCCTGATGTTGACTACAATCTTTTCAACCTTGATCTCACCTATATCTGGAATTTCGCCCCCGGAAGCCAGATCTCAATCATGTGGAAAAACGCTATCAGTACCTCTGATAACAACATTGCACCTGATTATTTCCGGGATTTCAAAAACACGATCACCTCCCCGGCGTCAAACAGTTTCTCCGTCAGGATACTCTATTACCTGGATGCATTGTACTTTAAGAAGAAAAATGTCGAAAAGGCGGATTCGTAGAAGGAAAAATGCAAAATGCAAAGTCAAAATGCAAAATATAAAATATAAAATCGTGAGAGGCGGGAGAAGAATTACGGAAGTATTTTAACGGAGAGTACGGGATGAAGTTCGCGGCCGTTCCGGGCGCATCCCCTGAGCCACCAGTGACGGGCATCCCAGAATGGAATCCCTGTGATTTCAACAAGAACAGGTTTGCCGGTCAGTTTAATCTGATCTGCAACCTGCACAATCTGTTGCCTGGCCCTGGAAAAAGCCGTTTTGAGTTCCGGCAATGAATCAAATATCCTGCAATCCGGATCAGGAATTTCACCGATCATGGTCTGATCGGAATCAGGCGACTTCAGGATGAGGTGCATGTCCATGTCGCGCTGGATCCTGACATTCATGATGAGGACCACTGCTTTTACCACCTGCTTCTCAACTTCAAAACGGGGGAGCCTGCCATCTTTTTTCGACAGGATGAAGAGATGTTCCGGCTGATGAACCGAGACCATTTGCGACAAAGTTGAATCGGATATCTTCGCTGAAAGCAGGTCAACCCCTCCCCGATCCGTAAGCGTTTTCACATCCCAGCGAAAAAACCCTTTGCAATCTGTTCCCGATTCCTGCGACGACACAGAAATGGAGAGCATCAACCCCGAAACCACTAACCCAATCCACTTCACCATTTTACACTTTGCATTTTGACTTTGCACTTTGCATTTTGACTTTGCACTTTGCATTTTGACTTTGCACTTTGCATTTCCCATTCTTCACTTCGCAAGCTCCAGCGAATCCAGCAACTTCATATCCTCGTTGTACACAGCAATTTTGATTTTCAACGCGCTCACATCGATCACTGCAAAGTTGTGTTCTCTTGCCTGTGCAACTGTGTAGGCAGCTTTTTTTGGTTTATGCAACGGCGCCCCGGCCGAACCTATTACCATGTGATGGATTCCATTTACCAGGTTGTGCTGGAAAAAGTGGGAATGTCCCGTCAGAACAAGGTCGACCTTATCGGGTTCAAAAATTTCCCTGGTCATGGCAACCATATCGGTTTCCTCACCATGGCCTCCGCTGCAATAGGCAGGCACATGGGAAATGACAATCTTCCAGGTTTGCCTGCTTTGTGCCAGATCTTTTACTGCAAATTCAAATTGAGGTGTTCCGGGGCCATGGGGCAACATGGTATTCAGACAAAGTACATGCAGATCACCGTAATCAAAGGAATAGTACTCCTGCGTACCGGAAGCTGATTCGGGGCCCTGTGTAAATGCCCTGGTGTTGTGTTCCCACCCCTCATGGTTGCCTGTCGAATTAAAGAACGGCACCTGCGAGGCAAAGTTCAACTGTTCTTTGATGAAAAATTCCGCTTTCCAGGATTTATATTTTGAACTATGGCATAAATCGCCGCCGTATAGTGCCACCACCGGACCTGCTGCAGCCATATCACCTGATATTCTAGCAAAAACATCAGTCCCGGTGCGGCAATCGGCCATCCAGACCATCCGGAAGGGCATCCCCCTTGTTACGGCTGTAGAAAATACAGCAACCTTGCTGATCGATTTTCCCTGGGTAGCCTGGTAATAGTATTTTGAAGCAGGGGTAAGACCCTGGAGCAATATTCTATGCACCCAGGTCGGTGTCTTTGCAGTCGTAAGCACCGCAGCCTCCGTTTTGGCAATCAGGCCATAGGCCGGAGTCAGACCATACAAAATATTTACCGTATCAGGCTTATCGCACTCAACCAGCACATACACCGAGGTTGTGGTTACTGCCTGGAGGTAAGGAGTCATGATGATTTTTGCACAGAGTTGAACCTGGATGGCAGTGAATAGGAGAATTGAAACGAGGTATTTCATGAGGATCCGTTTGGTGGCAAAGTTATTGGATTTCCAGACACAGCAGCGCGGCAATTCCGACCAGTCTCCATTCACATCTCCCATCCCTTTTGGACGAGAGACGGAAGCGGGTACAATCAGAAATCATTCGAAACCGGTATGACAGGGAGCCCAATGGTCTTAAAATAGTCATGCGTCATCCTTTTCTGGCGGGTAAAACAGAGCAGGAATCCACCGCCTCCCGAGCCACAGAGTTTCAGGGTAAACAAACCGGTTTTCAATCCATCCGCCCATATGTTCCTGAGACCGGCAGGAACAAGATGACTCAAATTTTCCAGTTGAAAACGGGACAACAGGATGATTTCACCCCATAATCCGTCCATATTGTTCGAAAATAATTTTTCGATTGCCATATCCGCCAGCTTGCAGAAGGTGGTTCCCAAAGGAGTGATCCTGCCTCCGGGTGCGAAATCAGAAAGGAAATTGTTCACAAGAGGGCCCGTGCTGCAGGGTTGTCCGGAATCCACCAGCAGAACATGCAAATTGCTTCCCTCCAGCGGGCACTTTCTTAAACCTGCAGGCACCACCTGCCCATCCTTAACCAGGAGTAACGGCATATTCAGAGATGAAACAAGGGGGTCAAACCCTGAACTCTTCCCGTGGAAAAAAGATTCCATCTGAACAAATGATTGCCGCATTGATATAAGTCCTTCAACATCTCCAGGCCTCCATGGGTCATGGGCTTTAACCTTGTACCTGTCAAACACCGCCGCACAAAGCGCCCCGGAACTTCCCATGCCATACCGCTGGGGAATGGTTGATGCAAGGTAGAGCCCGTTACAGATATCGTTATAAAAATGAGCCAGGTCGATGAACTTATTGAAAACTACAGGATCAGCATGAAAATAGTCGTACATCCCTTTCAGTTGCAGGTTACTCTCATTCGCCCGCAACAGCGTTTCACCGGTCTCAGGAGTGATGAACTTCAGGGAAGCGCCAAAGTAATTGAAAGGCATGCCCAGTGCAGAGGACCCCAATAAGATGGAATATTCTCCAAAGAGGAGGAGTTTAGCTGGAAAAACAGTCATGGGATGGCATGGGTTCATTTAACATCACCGGCCCGCTTCCGCAGCGGTCAAAGATCACGCGGCCATCTTCACACAATGGCTTCAGCACCTCTGAAATGTATTTTTCAACCTCAGCGGAGGAGGCATCAGGATACATTACATGCACATTGGCGCCGGCATCGAGGGTGAAAAACAGGGAAAGCCCGTTTTTACGGCCATCGCGAACAAGGCCAATAACCTCTACTGTGGATGGTTTCATCAGCAGGGTTCCCGGATTCGCACTCATCATCAGGGCATGAAGCGTGAGCGCTTCACGCTCTGCAACCGAACAAAGTTTCTCAAAGTCGTTGGCAGATAATGCCCGGAGAGCCTCTTCGAGGTGTTGACCGGCCTGTATGATGCGGTTGCTGAAAAACGGGTGACCCTCCATTGACTGGTGTCCCTGTGTGCTTGGCAAACTTTTCGGTTTGCCCGAAATGACCAGGATCGCATCGTGCAGGGTAAGCATATCGGGATGGACAAAGGCCGCAGAGGATATGGCAAATTCGTCTGAAGTACCAGAGAGGCAGGATGTTTCACCCCATACTGCATACCCTGCGAACAATGAACGGCATGCACTTCCCGAACCGATTCGCGCGGCATAGGATGCCATATGCATCAGTTCATCCCCGGATAGTTCCAGGTTCAGTATTCTGCAGGAGATGGTGAGCAAACAGAGCGCGAAAGCACTGATTCCCGAGGCCGACGATGCAATGCCGGTAGAATGGGGAAAACTGTTTGATGTAACGGCATGCAGTGTGATCCCGTTTAATGCAGGAATTCCGCATGAGAGCCAGTCAAAAAGCATTTGCATCTTCGGTAAAAAAGGATGATCCGGGTCGCCGTTCACAGAAAGCAGCCCTTTTCGGGGTGCATCAAAGGCAACATCCACCCGTGTGGTCGTACGGGCTTTGTCGAGGGTCATGCTGAGTGAAGGCGTGGCCGGGAGTTGTCCGCTTTTTTTTCCCCAATACTTAACCAGGGCGATGTTCGAGGGGCTTTGCCATGAAATACTGAAATTTTCTTTTGGGGAGTATCGCCCCGAAACAGCAACTTCCTTCAACCTTGACAAGGGGGAAACACTCATGATTTTATTTCCAGGTTAGTAAAAGAAAAGAGGTTTGAAAATCCAAGCCTGCCGAGGTGGCTGATAACGCTTTTCGGATCCACGCTGCTGATAAACATCGCAAAATCACCTCCCCAGGCGCCAAGTGATTTTACGGTCCCCGGAAATGAACGAAAACGGCGGGCAATTGGTTCCCGCTTGAGAATGGTACTGAGGATGAATTCGTGCTCGTCTGAGAGCCGTATGAGTTCGTCGACAGAATCGGTTCCGCATATTTCAGCGGATAACCGTGAAACTTCGGCAAGGTCAATATTCGAATAATTATGATTCAGCAAAAAAGCGGAAACTTCCCTGGCACTGTCTTGTTTATTTCCCAGGTAGACAAACCAGGTATTTTCATGCAACGCCCTTCCAGCCTCTGCGGCTGAAATCTCAGGCCGGCCTTTGAACAACCGGTAGAAAAGCAGTCCTGTTTCACTGGCACATGCAATGTCATATCCCGACCCCCTTGAAATCATGCGAAACAAATCAAATGCTTTTACACCCGCCCAGGCTGAGACCAGGGATACCAGGGTTGAACTGCTTCCCAATCCCCATTCCAGGGGATAATTTGCAATTACTTCCACCTTCCAGCCGGATGTACCCGATAAAAACTGTGGATTCAGCCTGCGGGCGGCCACCAGTAATTTAACCAGTTCGTTGGCTGTTTTCTTTTTATCTGCAGAAATCACCCTCAGGGTGTCGGGATCAAACCTGGCACAAAACCAGGCACCACCAGGGGTTGAACTTACCCAGTCAACAATCCGCTCTGCGGTTTCATGAAGTACCATGTGCTGCCCGAACCTGACAGGGAATGCAAGTGCCTTCGCCCCTGCAAGGACCAGGTACTCACCGGTTATAAGGAGTTTTCCATTGGCATGAAATTCAATGGCTGATTTCATGTAGAAAATGTTTAACAGCGTTAAAACTAACCTTCCTGTCGATGAACCAGGCTTCGGCTTGTTCCCGCTGGCCGTTGTTCACGTTCAGCATGTTGAGGATGTTCGACAGATGCAACCGCATATGTCCCTTCTGGATTCCCGTGGTAACAAGGCTGCGTATGGCAGCAAAATTACTTGCCAGGCCAACAGAGGCCACGATCCCCATCAGCACCCTGGCCGTTGGATTGCCAAGTATCTCAAGTGAAAGTCTGGCCAGCGGATGCAGGTTCGTGATGCCTCCAACGGTCCCCAGGGCAAGGGGAAGCGTAAGCCCTATGGATAGCACCCGGTTATTTAAAGAGCAACTGCTCAGTGCCCGGTACTGCCCGTCGCGGGCAGCATAGGCGTGGGCTGCTGCTTCGGCGGCGCGGTAATCGTTTCCGGTAGCCATCAAAACCGCGTCAACTCCATTCATAATGCCTTTGTTGTGGGTAACCGCACGCGATGGGTCATGGTGGGCGATCTGGTAGGCAAGGCAAAGTTTATCCACAAAAGTTTCGACCGGCAACCGTTCGGAAATCGGCCGGAGATGTTCAATTTCGCACGAAGCCTCCACCGTTACGGTGCACTCCGGAGTATAGTTGCTCAAAATCGCCATGGCCACCTGGCATTTTTTCCCGGCAGGGTCCTCATCAACAGTAAAAAAAAGATCAAGCGCCTCGGCCATGTCCTCCAGGCATGTATTCACAAAGTTGGCCCCCATTGAATTGATGGTTTCAACCTTCAGTTCAAGTTTGTACAGACAGGCGATGGTGGCGGTTTCATCCAGAAGTTCGAGGCTGAGGATGCCGCCACCCCTGCGAACCATGTTTGCGGATATCTTCTTAAGACGCTCCAACAGGAATAATTTAAGCTGCTGCCATCGCTCCCGGATATAGGAAGGGTCGCCGAACCAGCGGAAATAAACATGTCCGAGTTTGACGGTTGACACGCTGGTTACGGTAAACCCTCCTCGGTCGGCCCAAAACCGGGCACTGTGAGAAGCGGCCGCAACAACAGAACTCTCCTCGATGGCCAGTGGAACATGATAGATTTTTCCGTCGACCAGAAAATTCGGTGCAATGCCATAGGGGGTGTGAAAACTGCTGATGGTATTCTCGCTCAGTTCAAGGAAATGGCTTCGTTCGGTTTCATCTTCCATGATAAAGCGCTCCAGGCGATCTTCGGCTTGTGTCGGGTCGTTGCAAAGACGGGCAATCAAGTTCCGCTTTTCCTCTTCCGTCAGTTTTGAGAACCCACGGATAATGTTATTGGTTGTCATCAGTTCCTGATTTGTAAAAATGCCTTTGCGAAATTAAACCCGTTGATCTGACCGGCAACGTAGGCCTGGAGTTCATGATAATCGCCGCGGGCAAAACGCAAAAAACCTGAAGCCTGCCCATAGATGGCAGGCAGCATGCTTTTCGAAATAAAGTAATAGCCGTCCAGGAATGAATTTATCCCGCCGGAAATAATGAGCTGCCTGCAGGCCAGCGGTTTTCCGCTTTTCACAAGTGAATTGACCGTTTCCAGCATCTCCCCTGCGGCATGGCCGACAAGGGCAAGCGGTGCATATAGTTCCTGGTGTTCGTTTGAACTGCGGGCCATTTCCACCTTTGCAAAATTGGTGCCTCCGAAGGCTGCAAAGTCAAGAGCTTCGATCGGGAGATTCATCAGCCGGCTGATGCTCGCGGGGCCCATCCCCTGTCCGACCTCTTTGACGATAATCTTCAGGTTTGTCAGGGATAAAAATTCCTCAATGGTATCTGCCGGTGGCTGTTTCAGAACGTCACCCTCCCGCTGGAGCCACTCCTGAACCGGGTTGACATGAATGATGAGTCCATCGGCTCCCAAACGATGAACCAGGTCGATCAACTTTGCCTGGCTCTTATCTGCAAGCATCTCCTCAACCTGCACGATTCCGATGTTGGCATACAAAGGCAACTCCTCCCCGATGATACCCCTCACGTTAAAATCTTCAAAATGGCTGTTATCCTCAAGAAGGATCCGGCAGGAGCCCAATCCCATCCCCATACCGAACTCGTTGCATGCCCGGGCCAGGTTGCGGTTGATCGTTCCGGCCTCCCTGCTTCCGCCGGTCATGCTCGAAACCCATATCGGTACACGCATGGTCTTCCCCAAAAATTGGAAAGGAAGGGGATCTCCTGTCGTGTGTACTCCCAGCATGGGCTCATAAGTGAACCGGGTGTCGGCTAATGCCGCAGCAACATGTGAAGAAAAAGCCAGCGCGATGTGATCGCTTTTACGTTGCTCCATGGTCAGTAAAATTTAGCCGGCATGGAAACGATATTTTTCCAAACAAGCTTAAACCTGATTTTCACGAATAAATTTGCAAACAAAGGTACAAAATATTGTATCGGTAAACCGGTATTGCTATTCCTGAATTAATTGATTTCTGCGGCTCCGGTTTTCACGGCCATTGTTTTTTTCTTTCGCCAAAAATTATTACCTTTGGCCAAGCTAGTAACCTGTTTTGGTCCAATAATCCAAGTAAGTTAAATGAGGAAACCGACAAGCCGTTCTGAAGCAGATCTCACCAAAGATGCCTTAAAAAAAAGCGAGGAAAAATACCGCATGCTTCTCGACCTTGCGGTAGATGCTTTTTTCCAGGGAGACAGCAAGGGAGACTTCATAACTGTAAATGACAAGGCCATTGAACTGACGGGGTATTCAAAAGAAGAGTTGCTGACAATGAACATCATCGACCTGTTTCCAGAGAGATCTATTACAGGTAATCCGTTGCGATACGATTTATTATCCACCGGGAAGACGCTTACGATCGAACGGGAAATCCGCCGGAAAGATGGTCAGCCGCTCATCGTTGAAATGCACTCCAAAGCGATGCCTGACGGGACGTACCAGTCGTTTTTCAGGGATATCTCCCTGCGCAGAAAAGCAGAAACCGCGGTGGTGGAATCCGAGATCAAATACCGCAACCTGCATATGAGCATGATGGATGGTTACGCATTTGTGGATATGCAGGGAAGGATCCTCGACACCAATGAAGTTTACCAGCAGATGGTTGGCTACCTTCCTGATGAACTAGCGACACTTACCTATCAAAACCTCACCCCTCAGCGGTGGCATGACTATGAGCGTAAAATTGTTACCGAACAGATCATACCCAACGGACATTCCATGGTTTACCAGAAAGAGTACATTCATAAAGACGGTACTGTTTTTCCGGTTGAGTTGCGCACTTTCCTGATAAAGAATGCATCGGGTGAAAACGAGGGGATGTGGGCGATCGTGCGCGATATTACCAAACGGAAGCAGGCCGAAGCATCCCTGCTAAAATCGGAGGAGAAATTCAGGAGCATTGTAGAGTCCTCGCCTACTGCCATGTACTTTTACCATCTTGAACCCGACGGCCGGCTGATCCTCACGGGAGCCAATCCTGCTTCCGACCAGATCATGGGGATTTCTCACCGCTTCCTGCTGGGAAAGACCATCGGGGAGGCTTTTCCCAATCTTGCCGACACAACGATCCCCGAACTTTACCGCAAAGTCGCGAGGAATGAAGTTGCGGCACAATCCTTTGAAATCGGTTACACCGACGAGCGGTTCAATGGATTTTACTATGTGCATGTATTCCGGACAGGTCCCGACGAGATAGCCGTTGATTTCATTGATATTACCAACCGCAAGCAAACAGAAGAGGCCCTTCGCCGGTCGGAGATTGAATACCGCGACACCCTCGATTCCCTGCCCGACTGGATCTATGTGGTTGATGAGCAATACAGAATCGCCATGGTGAATGCCGCGCTCAAGGAGGAATTGGTCCGCCATGGCTTGCACCCCGATTGCGTCGGGGTTGAAATTGTCCCCGACTTTCCCTTTATCAGCACAACGACCCTTGAAGAGATAAAACACGTTTTTACCACAGGTGTCGTATCTGTCAGCGAACAAAAGGTCGACCTGAAAGGCAGAACCCTTCACGCAGAAATTACCAGGGTACCCATTTTAAAGGATGGCCTGGTGGTCAAGGTGATCCTGATGGTCCGCGACCGTTCAAAGGAGAAGGAGATCGAAGAATTAAAACAGCGCAGTGCAGAGCAAAAGGAGGTGTTGCTCCGTGAAATTCACCACCGCGTGAAAAACAACCTGGCCATTGTCATCAGCCTGCTTAATTTTCAGCTCAGGAACAACACAAATGAAGAACTTGCCAAAATCATCATTGATATCCAGATGCGGATCCGCTCCATGGCGCTGATCCATGAGCATCTTTACCGGTCAGAAAATCTCGACCGCATCCCGCTTGCTTCCTATATCGAGTCGCTGGCATACATGATCATGACTGCCTACAGCGGGCACCGGATCAACCTGGTAAAGGATCTTTCGCCCATGGATGTAAGCGTTGAAACAGCCCTTCCCATAGGACTCATCATCAATGAGCTTGTTACCAATGCTTTTAAATATGCCTTCCCAGGCGGAACTACCGGAGAGATTCACATCAGGCTTGAAAAAGAGGAGGACGAGATGTGCTCGCTCATCGTCGAAGACAATGGCGTCGGGCTTCCCGCCTCCTCCTCCATGGATTCAGAGAAGTCTATCGGGCTTTATATTGTGCGCCTTCTGGTTGAACAACTCGATGGCTCGGTCAATATTGTGCGTGATAAGGGTACCTCCTTCCGGATCCGGTTCCGGAACCTGATTCACAGGAAGCAGGAGAAACTGCCAAGCGAATATTAGCTGATCTGAACAACATTGTAATTTCAAGAAAACCTTACAGGCAGCTTATACAATGCTTATATAAAGCATATACAAAGCATATACAAAGCATATACAAAGCATATGCAAAGCACATACCAGGAAGGTATAAACATCAAGTAAAATTCAATGAATTGTCAAATAATCATCTGCAAGGGGTTCACCCTGTGTTAATATAATATGCCCTGTCAGGGCAAATGGCAACAACTCATAGATGGAACGGATTATTGGGATGAATCCCTCTCATGGAATGATTCCAAATACGATCAACAAGCATTAAATGATCTGTAACTGGATAATTGTGATCAATCAATTAAATAATGTGTTAAATTGACGACTGAAAATGAATACCCGGTAAAGGATGCCGGGGGATAATCAGGAATGGTATGCGGTATATTCTCATAATCATCATGTTGTCGGTCCTGCCGGGAACACAGTCACGAGCCGGGGGAGGTGATTTCCCGTTCTTTGAGAAAGCGAAAAAAGTATATTACGGTTCCTTTTCTTCTATGAAAGCAGAAAATGGAAACAACAAGGTCATTGATTCACTGCTCAGGGCTCATCCCCAGGTGGTTGACTTCAAAACTGCCGAAGATCTTACCTGGAAGATCGGGATCAACCTGCTGAAGCAGGGAAAACACGCCTATGCCCTTGAAATTTTCAATAATCTTCGCGCGTACCTTGAATCTTCCCCCGACCAGTCGCCTGAAAAGCAAAGACGCATATCTGCAGCCCTCACCATCACAGGAGCAATTTATGAAGAGACAGGACTATGGAACGAAGCGTTGGTGCTTTATATGAACTCCCTGGAAATCTCCGGCAGAATTAATTATGAGGAAGGGAAAGCAAAAATATTCAATAACCTGGGAAAACTTTATTTTAACCGAAATCAACTGCCTAAAGCCGAGGAACTTTATAAAAAGGCCATCGAGATCAATAAAAAATTCAATATCAAAAGGGAGTTGTTTAATAATTACAACAACCTTGCCGGAATTTACCAGGTGTCAAAGCAGCCGTCGAAAGCACTGGAATACGCACTCATTGCGCTTAATCAACTGGATATCTACCGCGATTTCTACGATCTTTCCATCATCTATAACAACATCGGGAAATTATACCAGGATATGGGCAATTTTCCCGTTGCCCACTCCTATTATCAACAATCATCCGGCCTACAGAAAGAGAAATGCTATTCCGATGCCCTGATCCATTCATACCTCGCCATGTCTTCCCTTTTCCAGGTGATGAAATTATCCGATTCAGCCTCTTTTTACCTGGTCAGGGCTCAAAAATTAGCTGAAGAACTGGGGAATCCTTATCTGAAGATCCTGGTTTTACGGGATGCCGCGCTGTTCCAGAGCAAAATGGGTAATAACGACAGAGCAGTCGGGCTATATTCAACTTACCTCAACCTGAATGATTCCCTTGAAGCACTCAACAGTCTGGACAGGATGGAACAAATTCAATCAGTTTACAAAGTCATTAATGAAGAAAAGAACAGCCAGATTCTTCAACAACAGATTGATCTGCAAAAACTGGCCATTCAAAGACAACAGATCTTCCTGGTGGCTGCACTCATTCTTTTTTTCGTATTGGCTTTGTTTCTTTTCAATATTCAACGCCTTCGCAGGCGGGAAAAGAAAAATAACGAGCTGATCGCAAGGCAAACAGATGAACTTCATCAAAAAGAGAAGGAAATGCTGCTTCAGGCGGAACATACCCTTCAGGTCGAACTCGATTACAGCAACCGGCAGCTTACATCTCACGCTTTAAATCTCGCAAGGAATAATGAATTTATTTCAAGGACGATTCAGGATTTGAAGCAGATCCTTTTGAAAATGAATACGAAAGATAAATTACTGGTGGAGGGTGTCAGGAAAACGATCGCGGATATTCACCAATTCTCGGCAAGAAACGACTGGGAAGAATTCCGCCACTATTTTGAGAAAGTCCATCAATCATTTGAAAAAAACCTGCTGGCCGAGTTCCCCGATCTCTCACTCAATGACCGGAAAATTTGCGCTTTACTAAAACTTGGACTATCCACCAAAGACATCGCATCCATCACTTTCCGCGAACTGCGGAGCGTTGAATCCTCCCGGAACAGGTTGCGTAAAAAACTGGGTATTCCTGCGGATGTGAACATCCATAATTTTTTATCACATTTTTAAGTATTGATAATCAGCATACTGGTTTGTGATGCCGTAGTTTAATATCTCCATAATCAATGAATGCCGTAGCCAATAAATATGGTGGCAATCATGATTTCAGGGTTTGTAATTATATTTGTCCTATGAATTAATGATTTTACTCCCGTAAAAAATCCATTTGTCGAACTTAAACTTAACGCTATGAAAAAAAATCTGCAAATTAACCTGGGCCTGGCCCTGGTATTGATCATCTTTCTGTTCCCCGTTAAAAATGTGCATGCCCAATGGAACAATAATACCTCCGAAAACACACTTGTATCAGGGCTTAATGTTTCAGTAATACTGACGGCGGCAACCACTGACGGTAAAGTCTGGTCGGCCTTCTACAGTCAGAACGGAAGCAGTTATGACATGTATGCACAGCTGATGGATGCCAACGGCAATAAGCTGCTTGGTCCGAATGGTTTCCTGGTCAGCAACCAGCCAACAGGAACCGCCACGTATGTTTTCAACATCTGCGTGGATGCATCAAACAACCTGATCATCGCGTGCCAGGATCAGCGTACAGGAACGATGCAGGCTGTGGTTTATAAAATTTCGCAGGCCGGCACCCATTTATGGAGTTCAGCCGGGGTTATCCTGGGTGCGGGACTTGCTCCTTACCCGGCCGTCCTCACAAGCGGCGAAGTCGTTGTCGCCTGGGCTGCCACCACCGGGAGCACACTCAACCTGCAAAAAATCACTACCAGCGGAACCCTCGCCTGGGGCACCCCAAAGGCCGTCCTGCTCGGAACGGCGAAAACCAACCGCGGACAGATTGTGGCAACATCAGGCGAAAAATTCACCATGGTATTCCAGAAAAAAGGTGTGGGGAACGGCTCCACGCTATGGGTAAACAGGTATGACTCAACAGGTACCGCTTTATATGCCGCGTTGCAGATCTGCACTTCCACCTCGGCACAGTCCACCTATTACTCCATTCTCACCGATGGCGACACCACCTATTATGGCTATTATGTGGCGCAGGCTTCAAGGTTTAACTCTTTCCTGCAAAGGATCAACCCCGATTGTACAACCCCATGGGGAATGAACGGTTCCAATTTCTGCATGGCCATTTCCTCCACCGATCCCTACCAGATGGTCACCAATATAGGCAAGGCTCCGGGATCGGATTACATCTGGTCGGTCTCTTCATTCTGCAATACACTCCAGTCGAATTATGGCGTTTACATTCAAAAATACCTGAAAACCACGGGTGCACGTCAATTTACCGATGCAGCCAAAAATGTTTTTCCCATTTCCTCTTCAAGAGATCAGCAAACAGGGCGACTGGTGGTTGTGAATGACACTCCGATGTTCATGGAATACACCGATATCAATTACCTGATCTATGCCACCAGGCTTGACGCCAGCGGGAATTTTGCCTGGCCATATAACCGGGTAGAGATCAGTTCCACTACCGCGACCCTCGGAAACCCGAAAGGAAGATTTGGATTTGAGGCTGTTGGATCAACCAGGTGTGCCGGTTTCTGGAATGAAGACCGGGGAACCGGAGTAAAAATGGGATATGCCCAGGGTATTTCCATGAATGGTGTGATCGGCATCAGGGTAAAGACTCAGGGAAACGTTCCCGCCCAGATATCCACCCTTGCGGGTTCGCTACAATTGGTTGACACAGTGTATCCTTCTTACGCCAACCAGGCGGCCAACTGGACCATCATAACCGGGACAGGCAATGCCACGATCAGCGGAACAGGCCTTGTAACGGCAGTTGCCGACGGAACCGTTTGGGCAAAGGCAGCTTCCGTTGCCGACGGTACGATCGTGGATTCGCTGCTGATCACGATTACCGGTCAAAATCCCATCGTTTGCAACCCGCCTTCAGGGGTCACCTCCACCCAGGTCCTGTCGACCAGTGCCCTGGTATACTGGAGCAATGCGATCGTCCCACCTGAAGGCTACCAGTACGAGATCAGGACGAGCGGCGACCCGGGAAGCGGGGCATCCGGACTGGCATTTTCCGGTTCGGTCCCGGCCGGCACCGATTCGGTTATCCTGACAGGCCTGGCACCTGTCACCTCCTATTATGCTTACATTCGTTCCGCCTGCGGTTCGGGATATTACAGTTCATGGACACCCGCGCATTACTTCAGAACCATGGCCTCTGAACTCCCGGTTACCGGAACCGTAGCAGAAAATCAATCAAAATGCTATGATGCGACACAGACGATCACCGTTGCCGGCGGAGATTCAATATTTACCGTGATGGCAGGAGGTTCAGCCACCCTTATTGCCGGGCAAAACATTGTATTCCTCCCCGGAACAACGGTCCTCCCTGGTGGATACATGCACGGCTATATTACCGACTCCTCTCATTATTGCCCCACTCCCGCTGCTCCGATTGCAAGCGCTCCAACGAAAAATGGTGGACAACCTGCTCAGGCTGTTTCAGGAAGGCTGCAGAAGATCATCATTTATCCGAATCCCGTTCAGGACATCCTTAATGTTGAATCTTCCGGTGATGGATCTGCGCTCATCACCGGGATTAAAATTTTCGGAATGAGCGGAATTCAGGTCTTTTCCAAAGTATCTGAAGGCCTGTTGAAACAATCTGTGTCAACAGGTGAGTTCAAACCGGGAATCTATTTTGTACGGGTATCAACCGCAACGGGTGACGAAACTTTCAAACTGATCAAGATGTAGTCAACATCGGGAATTTGCCAGGATTAGCAATTCCCGGTAACTGATTTGTGTGTTACTGTCGGTCGCCCCGGTCAATCCTTATTGAAGGCAGGATTGTACCGGGGCGACAGGCTTTTATCAGCCACTTTTTTACGCCAGGATTTCCGTTGGACGGAATTATAAGAAGAATTGAAAAACATCATAAAGTGTAGTCACTTGATTGCACATATAGCCAGCATACCTGGAATAGCTAAACGATAACCTATATTATTTTAAATCGCATAATTATCACTAAATAAAAATTATTTCCTACCTTTGCCCAATAAAAAGAGATGTATTATGTGGATAACAATTAGTGTCATTAGCGTGCTTGCAATCCTGGTTGGATTACTAATCCTGAACACCAGGAGGCAGATGAAGAATCTGAAGGATGTCAAAGACAGTGAAAAGGTTCAAATTCTCACCGATCTCAATTTTCAGAATAAAATAAAAACAGGTACGGTGTTGGTCGATTTCTGGGCTTCCTGGTGTGTTCCCTGTAAAATGATGATCCCCGTGCTGAATGAAGTTGCGGAGGGGGCGAACGGGAAATTTACCATTGCCAAAGTCAATGTTGACGAGCAAAAAGTCACAGTTTCCAAATTCGCAATCCGCAGCATCCCGACCATGATCCTGTTTCAGAATGGAAGGGAAGTCAAACGGATAACGGGAGTTAAAACAAAGGATTATTTATTGAAAGAGTTGGACCGCAGAATTAGCCTGTAATCAATGGGATTACAACTGCCGGGTTTCCAGAAAATTCTTCAAAGTCAAAAGGTGCTGTTAAAACACCGGGTTAAATTTTTAATGTTTTAAATTGCAGAACAGATTCGCCGATTGTTTCGTACATTTGGTTCCATTATGGGTGACAACAGAAGAAATACCAGCTCAGGTATATTTTTACTGGTTTTAGCGATCGTCTTTATTTCTTTTTTTCAAAAAGAAAAGGATAAACATGATGAAACAGCCCAATCTGTTATTTCTTATTCTAACAGTTCCAGTTTTCAGGCAATCATGGTTCCGGAGATTTCAAGCCCGGGAACAGACATTATCCGGATTAAAAAACCCGACACGAAGTTTCCTTGTCCTGATTACTATTCAGGCAGGGAAATCGTTCTGAACGAACTCATTTGCTGTTGTTACAACTCACATCAGTTTGAATTTCATGCCAATCACCCAGTCATTGGTTTAATTTTCCCACAAAAAGTTCCAGAGCAGGGAAATGATGATGATGTCCTCTCAATAATATAATTACCTCTATTTTTATTTTTTAACCACCGCATTAGAATGCATGGTTTTATTAGTGTATTCATTAAATCTAAATTTATGATTATGAAAACTTTAAAATATATTTTTTTTGGAATATTGTTAATCACCATCATTCCCGTTTGCAACTCACAAACTCCGGAAAAGACCAAACAGGTCATTACATTGAAAAGCGTGCCTGAAAATGCACCAAGTAAACTTCTTGCTGAATCGAAAGAGATTCTGGTACGAAGGTTAGGATTGATGGGGCTCCGTGATATCCAGATTACACCTGATAATAAAAAATCTGAATTGGTCATTACAGTCGGAGATACTATTTCAAATGTGACTTTGTCGGAAATTCTATTGATTCAGGGGTATGTAAGTTTTAAGGCTGACACCATTATGGTTTTAAATAAGGAAAACCTTTTGGAAGTGCATGCAGATTTTAACAACTCTGAATATCCCACTCTATGTATGACATTTAAGGAAAATAAATGGAAGGCATGGGAAAACCTGACTGCCAGAAATATGAATAAACCTATTGCCTTTGTCGTGGACGACAAAGTTTATTCTAACCCACAGATAGCGGGTAAAATTCCCAATGGAAAGATTTCATTGACGGGTGGTGGCTTATCCAAGGCTGAAGTCAGGAATTTGGCCGCTATTATTTCAAGTGGACCACTCCCTTTGAAATTTACTATTGTGAGTAAAAAATAAGAAAGTATCTGTTTAAAGAATGAGGTTGTCTTATTTGTTTAAATTTACATGATAGTATGAGAATGTTTCAAATTAAAAGTGTTGCAACAATGATATTCTTTCTTGCGCTTGCAGCATTATATTTTTACAGCTTAATTTCTTAACCTAAAACTTGAGCCTTATGAAAAAAAACATGGGAACCATCGACATCGCAATCAGGTTAGTGATTGCAGCATTAGTAATCATCCTGTATTTCACACATGTAATTTCAGGAACCATCGCAATCATTTTACTGATCTTTGCCGGAGTATTTATCCTGACAAGCTTATTGAGTTTCTGCCCGTTATATCTGCCTTTTAGGATTAACACCCGAAGCAAGAAATAAAGGCAAAAACAAACCGGATTCTACGATTAAAACAAAGGCGGAAGGATAACCTCCGCCTTTTGTTGCTTTATTTACACCCCGATATGTACCATTTCAAATCAGTCTTACAGCTGGAATTTGATCCCGAATGTCGGGAAAATTGAAATTCCCTCATAATAGGTTTTGCCGTAAATGTAGTTGAAACCTTCTCCATTGGGATTCTGCCTGTTAAGTATGTCGACAATATCAACAAATGCTGTCAGTCCCAACTGTCTGATCTGGAACCGGTAGTCTGCCCGGATGTCAAGGCTGATAAAGTCGGGCAACCGCCTTTTGTTCTGCCCGGTGATCTCCTCTGAATAACGGATATTGGAGGATGTATTGAAAATGTTGCTATGTACGATATATTCATTGGTTGGTTTGCCCGTGGCATAACGGAACTTGGCCGACAGTATCCAGTGCTTACCGGGCATATACCCGATTAAAGCATTCAACTGGTGCGGCTGGCTGAATGCGAAGTCATACTCACCCATCCCATTGTGGTCGTTCCGCCTGCTTTGCATGTAGGAGTATCCTATTTGTCCGTGGATCTTCTTTGTCAGTCTCTTAGTCAGGCTTACATCGGCGCCGTAGGCATACCCATCGCCTGAATTGTTTTGTTCAACTGCTCCAATTACCGGCCTGACGACCAGGTTGTCGAGTTTCTTATACCAGCCCTCAATCGTAAGTTTCAGATCAGGGTTGAAGTACTTTTTGTATCCTGCGATAACTGAGGTGAGTTTTTCCTCCTGCAGGTTCCTGCCTGAAGGCTGATCGGCAATTTCAGAATAAACCGGGTCCTGGTAAAAAATGCCGGCTGCAAAATTCAGGCTGCTGGTTTCATTCAACTGAAAGCTGCCGCTTAACCGGGGTGATAGGGTGTTCTGCCTGGCAAACCCCGTGTAATCGTAACGGATACCCGCATTGAGTGATAATCTTTTCAGGATGGTAAACGAATAGTTGGCATAGACAGATGCATTGTATCCGGTTTTTTTAACGTCGACATTAAAAAATGTGGGATCGGTCAGGGTATAGTACTGCAGGGGCCCCGGCCTCAAGTCTCCGGTATTAAACACATAGGAGGTGTCGGTATGGCTTAACTTGCGGAAATTGCTCAGGTCAACCCGGTCCAGGTCAATGCCTGTTGAGAGAGTGGAACCGTTGGCAAAGCGGATGGAATGAATCACCCTCCAGCCAAGCTTCGACTCAGAATAATCGATTGTTTTGATCCCATTTTCGAACGGGAGATCGTTACCGTTCAGCACGGCGCCTGATGAATCGGTGAGCGGGTAAGACAATCCATAAGAGTTTTTCGATGCTGTGCGTGTAAAATAAAGAATATTTTCCAGGAAGTTGTTTTTGCCCATCAGGGTAGTGAGGTTTATGCCGGATATGATCTTGCTTTCTTTCCGGTCGGCTGTGAAAAGACTATTAAGCTGCTTATCCTCCTTTACATTGTCGACTGTCCTCCTGAATGTTTCGGGTGCCCATACTGCGATGACGGAAAGTTTGTTTTTAGACCCAAGCCGGGAGGTCGATTTAAAGATCAGGTCCTCATATACGGGAAGGCCAAGGTCCTTCAGGTTGGCTATGTTTTCCACCTGTTTCAGGTTCTGATAGCGGGCCGACAGGAACAGGCTTGTATTTTTCAGCGCGTAACTTGGTCCGTCATAGTTGAAGGTAATTCCCATCAGGTCAAGTTGTCCGTCGATGGTAAAATCTTCCCTGTTCCCCTCCTTGATGTTCAATCCCAGGCAGGAGGCGCTTCGTCTTCCGTACATTGCACTAAATCCCCCTCCCTGGAATGCTGCATTGTCGATTACCCTGGGGGCGAAAATACTGAACCGTCCGCCATTCGGGTCATCAAACCCTGAGGGGGAAGGAGAGCCCTCAAGATGGCCTAGCTCGGTGACCGGTATTTCGTCGACCAAATAAACATTGTCCCTGGTACCCTGTCCCCTGACAGCGATTGCGGAAAATTCACCCCCGCTGCTCGATACCCCCGGCAACATGCCGATCGCCCGGAATATGTCGCCCTGGGCACCTGGATTGCGCGAAATCTCCTCACGGGAAAAACCATAGGTTGAAACCGGTGTCAGCCGTGGGTTTTCAAACCGGTGAGCAGTTACGGTGACCTCCTTCATAGAGATAACAGCCTCTTCCAGTTCGGTCTCGAAGTACGTTGTTTTGTTTCTTGTCACCCCGACTTCATTGATCGTTTTTTCCTGGTAGCCTACGAAACTGATCACAAGAATATATAAACCTTCCCTGACATTATTCAGGGTAAAGGCTCCGGAGGTATCGGAGGCTGTACCTGTCTCTGTTCCCTTAAGCACTATTACCGCCCCGGGAAGGCTCTGCCTTGTCATTTTGTCAAATACTCTTCCTTTTATGGTTCCTGCTGGAATCGTCTGACTTTGCACTCTACCGGTCAGTGCCGATAAAAAAAAGGCTGCAAGGAAGAAGGTTGATATTTTCATAGTCATCGTTTTTTTGACTACAAAAGTCATAGGTTTCATGCCCATGAAATTTGCATATCCAAGGGAGATATGTGCAAATCTTGCTGTTTATTCGAATGTCTGAAACAAGATGATCACGATGCCGTGCCAAAAACCAGGGGTGCATGCATCAAAGGGCGGTTGAATAGGTGCAAAAGGCAGGAACAATCCGAATATATAATCCAATCTTTTTTCCCTGTAAGATAATCCTTAGCATTGAATTACCGCAAATATGGTTACCTTTATCAAGTCGTGTTTGATTTTTTTAATAATGTTTACTTCCCGCAAATGATAGTCTCAGGTTTCATGAAATATTAATTTCCACAGAAATGAATGATATTTTAAAAATTGCCAAAAGTTGCAGGCATTATGCCATGTGCAAAATAGATTTCCTGGACACGGGACTTTGCAAATCCGGGGAAGAAAAACATTATGTCAGCTTTTATCCCCAGGGAAGGATGGATCTTTACGCTGCCCTGGCTGAGAAAAGGGTCCCTGTGACTGAAAAATGCATTGAGATTGCCGATACCTGCGATCTTTGCGGCAAATGCGACTACCAGTGTTATTTTATTACAGAGATGAAGCCAACGGGTGTCATGAGGGCGCTCAAGGAACTTGTAAAACTTCACCTTGATAATGGTGGTGAAGTAATTGCTGCTGAAGATGACAATATCCTTGATGAAATCAAAGATATTGTTGGTGACTTTTGGGCTACCAATGATCGTGCGGTAGCCCTTACCTATTCTCATGACCCCAGTCCGGTTGCTGCGCCCCGGATGCCGGATTATGTGATCATGCCAGGATCAACCGCAGAAATCTCTGCCGTTGTAAAAGTCCTGAGCCGTCATAAAATCCCTTATGCAGTGCGGGGAAACGGTTCAAGTGTCATGGGTTTTGTAATGAGTGAAGGCGCCGTTATTGACCTTGGAAGAATGAAAACCATTGAATTTGACGAAAGAGAGAATACCGACAGGGCAACATCCGGCGATCATCCACCCGATCTTAATTATGAGATTTTTCAAAGGTGCATGGAATTTGCTATCCGGGCTGACTGGGGTAAAAAACTGTTTTTACCTGATTAAGATTTTCTTTCAGGAACTTTATCTCCTTCAGCCTTTGCTTCACTTATCCCTATCGCTATTGCCTGTTTTCGATTTTTCACTTTACCACCTTGTCCATCTTTACCCGATTTTAATTTTCCGGTCTTAAACTCATGCATGACCCTTTCAATTTTGTCCTGCGCTTTTTTTGAATATTTAGCCATAATTCTTTGTCAATTAAATTGTTGATTATTCTTGATCTGGTTATTAATGTACAGCTCCCGCTGTCTGTTTGGGTCCATTACCGAATTTGGTCCCAGTTTGAGCATACCTGGAGAATCATGAAGGTGGAGCCAATCAGGTAATAAGGTGTACCAGTGAAAACCATTGCTTGATGTCGGTATAAACTGCATTTATTTTCAAACCTGTAATCCATGCAAAATCAACAATGTGCCGTCGAGTATATTTGCGGGAGTTTTCAGTGTGAATGGTTTCTCCTTTTTTTATCCGGATATTATCCTGCAAATACATACAGCTTATTTCTATATCCTTAAGAGCTCTAAGGTGCATTTCTATTCTGTCTTTTGATTGGTTATAAAAGGCTGCATGTTCAAACCAGTCGGGGCTAAATGATGTTTTAACGTATTGGTTTACTGAACTCAGAATGTTTTTATTGAATATTGCTGTAACTCCCTGATTGTCGTTATATGCATCTTCCAAAACTTGTATATCCTTCACCATATCAAGCCCAATCAATAATTGGTCTCCGGGATTCATGACGGCTTTTAAATCCATCAAAAATTGAATTGATTGATTCCTGGTAAGGTTGCCCAACGTGCTGCCAAAAAAACAAAATAACCTTTTCGTTTCCTTCGGGATAATACTGAGATGCTTAAGGAAATCGGCAAGCATGCCATGCACTGTAATTTCCGGGAATCTTTCGACCAGTATTCCTGCTGATTTCGAAATGGCAGCACGACTAACATCTACCGGAATATAACGCACAGTTGCCATATTTTCAAAAGGTATAGCATCGAGAAGGATGGATATTTTTGAACAATCGCCGCTTCCGAGTTCAACAATATCAATGTTTTTCAAGGATTTTGAGATTTGTGGTGCATTTTCCTTTAACAGAGCTATTTCGGTGCGTGTAGGATAATATTCCGGTAAATGGGTTATCTCTTCGAAGAGTTTTGATCCATTCGCATCATAAAAAAATTTACTTGGCAGGTACTTTTGTTGGGCAGAAAGGCCAGCAATTATCTCGGATACTTCTTCATGCCCGGTACTGCATAAATAATTCCTGATGACAATTTGCTTTCTGATAAGGACCGATGTTTCAGGACTATTCATTAAAATTCACTGTTAAGTTAATACTATTTCTACCACTATGAAACGGGATAACCTGACGGAATACCTGTTTCT
>Ga0118677_10001567_pt1 | contig 48077 bp, 53 predicted proteins | sample AliMusrvi5mmetaG_FD_86154 | JGI IMG/M metagenome (GOLD analysis project Ga0118677, IMG submission 86154) | reverse complement strand
ACCTAATAAAGTAATAACACTTTTAGTTTTACCATTAATTGTTGAAATGCCGACAACTGTATCCTGCCAAAAATCAAGATTGGATATTTTTTCTAATGCCAAACGCCAGTTTACAGAAAATAATGTACGATCTATTTGTGCTCTTGGACTCCACATTGCCGGACCTTTAGAACGGTTAAGCATTCGAAATTGAATCATCGAAAGGTCGGATATAATACCTGATAAACCTCCTAATGCGTCAATTTCTCTAATAATCTGACCTTTGGCTATGCCACCCATAGCTGGATTGCACGACATTTGTCCCATGGTCATCATGTTTGATGTTATAAGTAAAACAGAAGAACCCAAATTGGCAGCTGCCGCAGCAGCCTCACAACCTGCATGACCAGCTCCTACTATTATAACATCATATTCTGGCAACATTTCATAAATGTTTTACGTGGAACATTATATAAATATTTGTAAACCAAATTAATAAGATGATAAATTCATTGCTTTTTTATGAAAATGAATTTATTCATTTCAATTTACTAAAAAACATTAATTGATAAAAGCTAAATTTTTTTATTAAATAAAATGATTTACAATTGTGGCAGTAAAGATAAACAATAATCTTCTTTTTGTCGCATGTTTGTTTTTTGGAGCTTGGTTTTATCTTTGTATCCAAGCAGATGAAGAATACCATGTACAACAACCCTGTGAATTTCGTGTGTAAAAGACGTGTTATAAAGCGTTGCATTTTCTTCTACCCTTTCAATACTGATATATATTTCACCCGAAATTGGTATATCAGACGGTTCAGAATATTGAAATGTAATTATATCGGTAAGTGTGTTATGATTGAGGTAAGTCTTGTTGAGATTAAGCAGGAAATTATCAGAACAAAAAATAATATTTATGTCTTTCATGTAATGTTAAAAAAGATTAACAATAGAATAAACGTTATCTTACGGCTGCTTATATTCGGAATTCTCCTTTTATCCAACGAATTTATCTCGGCACAAAATTTCAAAATCACAGGAACAATCATTGACAGTACCGACCATTCTACTATTGTCGGAGTCAGTATTATTCTTTCTCAGCTCCGGGATTCAACTAAACAAATGTTTACCGAAACCGATGTGAACGGCAAATTTGAATTCAATAATCTTCAGCAAAATGCAGTTTACAAGCTTAAAGCAACTCATATAAGTCATAAATCTCTGACTCGGATTATAAAAATCAACAAGCCGGTAATAAATCTCGGAACATTAAAAATGCGATCTTCGGCTACTACTTTGCAGAAGATAGTAATCATCGGGCAGGAAGCACAGGCGCAACAGAAAGAAGACACCATCCAGTATAATTCGAGCGCATTTAAAACCCATCCTGATGCGACCAGTGAAGATTTGATTACAAAAATGCCTGGAGTCACTTCCACCGGCGGAATGGCGACGCAGACGCCGGCCGAGAAGATGTTCTTGTAGGCCTTGCTGCGCTGGAACTCATCAATCAGCACAAAACCGCGCGGGTTGCACAGCTTGGGCACTGCCGCCACCGCTTCCACGCCCTTGAAGGCCGGCAGCATCATGGATAGTTTGAAGGGCAGCTCATGCTCCTTGTAGACATTGCCCAGGTCGTCGAGCTGAGTGACAAACATCTTGCCCTCTTCCACCCTTGTGGTCTTGGCGTTGGTGATCCACTTCATGTCGCGGTTGCGCATTTCGGACTCCAGCATGGACTTGCTGTCGCCCACACCGCCCAGGCCCAGATGGCCAATATAAGGCTCGCTGGAAACATAGGTGATGGGCACTAGGTGGCGCAGCTTGCGACGGCGCAAATCGGTGTCGAGGATGAAGGCGAATTCATAGGCCGGGCCGAAGCAGCTCGCGCCTGGCATGGCGCCGATGACCAGTGGACCAGGATTCTTGAGAAAGTTTTCGTAGTCGGCCCAGAAGGCCTGGGCGTGGTCCACGCTGCAGATGGAGTGGGTGAAACCGCCGCCACCATTCGACAAGGGGCCCGAACCGGGCACTTCGCTAAATGACAGCTTGGGTCCGGTGGTGATCACCAGGTAGTCATAGGTCAGGGCTTGGCCATCGCCCAGAGTCAGGGTGTTGGCTTCGGCGTTGATGGCGTTGACCGGTTGCGCAATAAAGGATATGCCCTTGCGCTCCAGATAGGGCCGTATCGGCAAGGTGATTTCCTCGCGCTGGCGCCAGCCCACCGCCAGCCAGGGGTTGCTGGGCACGAACTGGAAATAGTCCACCGAATTCACGACGGTGATTTTGTGTTCCTTGGAAAGCATTGCGCGCAATTCATAGGCGGCGGGCATGCCACCTATTCCTGCACCGACAATCACGATATGGGCCATGGTCTTATCTCCTGGAGTTGTAATTTTTTAAAGAGTAAATCGATCGCGTGCACAGCCCATCAAAGCAGCAACTCGTCGACTAATTTCAACATCGCGGCTGAACTGAAGTCGCGCGCTCCCTCTGCCCTTATGAAAATTTTCCCATCCTTGCTTAGCAGAAAGGAACTCGGCAGGCCCTGCACTGCGTAGGACTTTGCAACCTGACCCTTGCGGTCAAGCAGAATGGGAAATGTGGGCATGGGCTTGAACAAACCCAAACTGGCGAATGCATTGTCTGAAGTCTCGCCCTGATTGATGCCCAAAACGATGAAGGGCCGTTTCAACTTCGACTGGTACAAGCGCTCAATGGACGGCATCTCCAGTCTGCACGGTGGACACCAAGATGCCCAAAAATTCAGCAACACCACTTTGCCGCGATAGCTGGACAGTGCGTGGATGTGCCCGTCCAGATCCTCTAACGAAAAGTCTGGCGCGGCATCCCTCAACGCGCTGCCGGCGCAAGCAACCCGGCCATGCAGCAACAGGGCCGCGGCCGATAGAGAGCTCACACTTTGCAACAGGCGCCGGCGCGCTATGGGCCTAATGGAAGTCAATCCCATGTCAGGTTGTTGCAAGCGTAGCAATCATCCTTCAGCACGCCCATGCGAACCAGTAGTGCATGGATATGGCAACCCACACAGAACCCGAGTACAGTCTCCATCCACATAAAGCCAATACAAACCCAGACGGATATCAAAGGCACCCAATGAGACAAGTAGTTGCTGGTGGTGGGCAACAGTTCGTGCGCACTAAGCCGGTTCACCCAGGTTGCGAAGACATCAGGATTGAAGAAGACTAGGCATGTCGTAATCAGTGTCGCACCAATCGACCAGGCGAATCTCTTGGGTTGCAAGGGTTTCCATACCGGCTTGGTATTGCGGGCCAGCAGACTGCTTATCAGAATGGTCGGCGAGAGATGCGATGTTGCCTTGAACATGCCAGAGAGCATTTCAAAAAGCGCAAAGAACAAAATGTAAGTCTGCTTCGAATACTCAAAGGTTCGCTTAATCGCTTCCACATGGTACAAAATTCGGCCGTCGAAGTCGGTATCAAAAGTATCCTTGATGTAGGCCCCGGTAACGATCCAATGCGAGCTGGAGAGCACATCAAGCAAGGTGAATCCCATGTAGAGCGGAATGGCCAACAGGATGCCAGCCCTGATCCGAACCGCTACATCGTTAATAAAGAGGGAAGACTCGCCAAGGTCGCGAAACCAAAGCTGTCTGAAGACACTTGGGTTCTGGTCGGATCGTGCCATAGCGAGGGGCTAGCACTAGGCCAAAAAGCCTGGGTTGGGCAGAACGCCATGCAAGGTGGGCGTATTGAGCTTACGTTGGCTCACCTTCCCGCCGCTGGCCTTGAGCCACTCCTCAGCCACTTCCCAGACTTGTTTATTCCCAGCCGAGCGCGCTGCCTCTGCCACCGGCGCCCAACCGGCCACGGTATATTTTTTGTCGGCCTCAATCGGTTTGCCATTGAGCCGCATATTGTCAATGCGCTTGCCAATGCCCGCCAAGGGGCTGCAGCTGTACTGCAGTCCGCCCACGCGCACCATATCGCCACCCTGCTGGTAGTAAGGGTCAGGGTTAAAGAGGTTGTCGCACACGTCTTCCAGCACGGTCTTGATGGTGCTGCCGCTCATCTCGGTCAAGGTGGCATAGGAATAGGTGGTGGCGGTCATGTCCATTAGCCATTCACGGGTGATGGCCTGGCCAGGCAGCAGGCTGGTACCCCAGCGAAAGCCCGGCGAAAATGCCATATCAGCGCCCTGCACCTCCATCAACGCATCTAGCAGCAACTGGTCGCCAGTGCCGTTAAAGTTGCCGCGGCGGTACAGCGTGCCTTCGGTCACCGCCAGCTTTTCGGCCAACTTGGTCTCGTAAGGGGCACGGATCTTATTGATGAGCGCGTCCATCTCGAGGTCTGCCGGCAGCATGTTGGAGAAAATGGGAAGCAACTTGTAGCGGAAGTCACTGACCTTTTTGTCTTTGATTTCGAAGTCCAGCACGCCCAGAAACTTGCTGTTGGAGCCAGCGTTGGTAACTATGGTCTTGCCACCCTTGTTGCTGACAATGCTGGCCACTGGCATGCCATCATGCGTGTGGCCACCCATGATGGCGTCGATGCCGCTGACGCGACTGGCCATCTTCAAGTCCACATCCATGCCGTTGTGGGACAGCACCACGACAACCTGCGCACCTTTGGCGCGCGCCTCGTTGACCATGGCCTGCATGTTCTCGTCCTGGATTCCAAAAGCCCAGTCGGCCACCATGTAGCGCGGATTGGCAATCGGCGTGTAGGGAAAGGCCTGACCAATGATGGCGCAGGGAACGCCATTCATTTCGCGTATAACATAGGGCTTAAATACCTGATCACCGAAGTCATTGGTCTTGATGTTCTGTGCCACGAAGTCGATCTTGCCGGCAAAGTCCTTCTCGACAATTTCCTTCACGCGCTCCATGCCGTAAGTAAATTCCCAATGACCCGTCATCACGTCCACGCCCAGCAGCTTGCAGGCATCCACCATGTCCTGGCCGTTGGTCCAAAGTGATGTAGCTGATCCCTGCCAGGTGTCACCGCCATCCAATAGCAGGGCGCCGGGACGACTGGCCTTGAGGCGCTTGACCAGCGTGGCCAAATGGGCAAACCCGCCGACCTTGCCGTAGCGTTTGGCCGCCTTCTCAAAATCAAGGCAGGTAAGGGCATGAGCCTCGGCCGTGCCAGCTCGAATATTGGCAGTCTTGAGCAAATGTTCACCCACCAAATGCGGCAAATTTCCCTTCATGCTGCCAACGCCAAGATTCACATTCGGTTCGCGAAAATAAATCGGCTTGAGCTGTGCATGGCAGTCCGTCATGTGCAGAAACGACACGGTACCGAACTTGTGAATGTCGTAGAGTCCATTGGATGCCACACCGGCCTCGGCATCGGCATAGGCTCCCAGCCCCATCCCGGCCATGGTTCCAGCACCCAGTACTTGCATAAATTCGCGCTTGGTCAGATTCATAATTTTGCCGCTACTATTTAGAAAAACGCACCCAAAGGAAATGGGTGAAAAAATGGGAGACCTATTGATTGACCGGTGACTTGGGATCCAGCAGCAGCGCCACCAGATCGCGCACCTGCTTTTCATTCAGAATACCCATATGGCCTGCGCGTGGCATGTTGGAACAGGCGTTATAGGCCTTGCTGTTCCAGATGCGGCCCCAGGTGTACTCAACCATCAACTTGGCGTCGGGACTGCTGGGGTCGGAAACGCCGCGAATCTTGCCGTAGTTGTAAAGGCTCGGGCCAATGGTGCCAAAAGATATTTCCTTTTTGTCGATCTGATGGCAGTTGTAGCAATTTCCGCCATTAACGGTCTTTGCGTCATCGCTCCAGGTGAGACCACGACCGTTCTGAGCAATTTTTTCGCCCTCCTTCCAGTCACCCAAATACTTGCCGTCGGAAGGCCAATGGATGGACTTGAGGTTCTTAGCCTCTAGCGCTCTGGCGGTTTCTTCATCCAGCGGCTTGCCCGCCACATCGGCAGCACTGCACAGGCGATTGGTCTCATCCGTGTCGAGCACGCTGGCCTTGACTATTCCTTCGTCGCGAAAGGATGTCTTCACGATGTCGGCAGTGAGCTGATCCAGTGAAGCCGTACTGGGCAGATTGGCACAACCGACAACGGCCAGCACAGACAAGCCTATGGCAAGTATGGTTTTGCTATTTTTTTTCATGGTGCATAGGTTCCTGGCTTAGCGTTTTATGGCCGGTGCTACCGATACCGATCCCTGGCTGTTCACGCCCAGGTAGACGGCAAGCGCCACCGTGGCATCGCTACCAAAGCCTGGGTAAGGAAAGCGTTGCTGACGGTAGCAGTCATTCAGACGCTGCTGCATGCCCCACATCTGGCCATTGGACACACGGTAGGCTGGCCAGGCAGCAAAGCCCACTCCATCGCCCGGATTCTTCGTCAAGTTTGGCAGATCCTGCAGGCGTATGCGCTTTTCGTCCTGACCATGGCAAGAGGCGCAGGAAAAGTCGTGTGGCCCACCGCGCTGGAAGAACAAACGCTTGCCCACTTCATAAAAGCTGCGCTCCTCGGGGTACGCCTGCGAGAGATTGAATTTCGTTCCCTTGGACTCTGCGGATATCCAGGTAGCCAAGGCAGTCAGGGTCTTTTGCTCTCCCTTGTCAAAAGCTGTCTTCGCAATGTCGGCTGCATTAAAGCCCTGCAGTGTTTCCATGCAACTCAGGAGTCTTGACTCGAGATCCTGCACGCGCTTGGTGTCAGCAAAATACCGAGGCAATTCGGTAAAGGCGCCCTTGACAACACCGGGGCCTTTACCGAGATCACACTGTTCCAGTGTCAAGGCCTTTGGCCCACGCTTTTGCTTCCATAGGTCTTCGCCCTTTGCCTCAAAGAGGTCTGCCGGGTTGCCGTCCTGCAACATGGCCCGGTACTCCTCAATGCTTTGCACTGCGGTCTTCTGTGCCCACACAGCAGGTACGCATACCGCTGACCACAGCAGAACTCCGCCAACGAACTTTTTCATCAGGTCTCCTTCTCGCCCATTCACGCTATCTTGCTACCCATATAGGCAAGGTGTGTCACACACCCTGCAGCAGGGAATTATCTGAAAATCAGGATACGGTGGCTTCGTCGGAACGGGTGTCGCCCTTGGTATCTTTCCAGATCACGCCCACTTTGTCACCGGCCTTTGCGCCCTTGATGGTGAACTGAAGGAATGGGTTTTTGGAAACCGCAGGGCCCCACTCACCCGTCAAAACAACCTTGCCGTTGAGGGTGGCCGATACTTCCTGGATGTACCAGGCGGGCACTACGTTGCCGGCTGCGTCTTTGCGCTGTCCGGATTCCATTTCGTGACTCATCAGAATTCGCACGGTTGCCTTGTCGCCAGCAACCTGAGCACGGATTCGCATTGGATCTGCCATGTCTATTCTCCTAAATGATTTCTTAAATATTCGTTTGATGCAGTCTGGGTACTCGACCTAGCCGCCACATCCACCCAAGGTGACCTTGACTTCTTTTTTTGCAAAGAAAGCCTTTCCGTCGGCGGTGATGACCACTGCATACACGTCAGACGATTGGCCCATTTTCGAACGTGTTGCAAAGCTGGGCTCCACACTGTCGGTCACGTCATATCGTGCAACCAGAGCAGCGGGGTTTTTCTCCACCAAAATCAAGACCTGCTTTACGCCTGCCATGGTAGTGCTGGCAGTCAGTGGAACCACAGCTCCGTTTTCCGCAATGTCCGGTCCGCTGATGGTGACTTCCTTGCTTTCCGTAGGAGCGCTGGCTCCCAGTGCCTTGAGCACATCAGCCACGCTCTTGGCCTCAAATGCACCCTTGTTATAGGCCGCCAATGCGTATTGTGGAAACAGCCCAGTACCAGCCAAAAGGCCGGCAACGATGGCGCTGCGCTTGAGTATGTCGCGTCGATTTTGCATATAAGTCTCCTGTTTAAAACGAAAGTGAGCGAAAGAAATTCATAGTTGCAATATGGCTATTTATTGGCACCGGAAGCCAGCCACGTTGCGATGGTGCGTGCTTCAGCCTCTGTCAATTTTTGTGGTGGCATCGGTATTGGGCCCCAGATACCGGAACCTCCCGATTGAATTTTCTTGATCAGATAGTCCACTTGGCCAGGATACTTCTTTGATACGTCGGAATAAGATGGGCCAACGATCTTTCTATCGATGGCATGGCAGCTTAAGCAGATGTATTTCTGTAGCAGAGCAGTTGGCTGTTTGGCATCCCCACCGGCAGCATCGGCTTTGGGCGCGACCGGCTTCATCATTGCATTCGGCTCTACGGGTGATCCCAGCTTGCGCTCAGGTCGTGTCGTATCGGCACCGTGTTGTGCGCCTACCAGACGGTTTTGTTCGGCAAGATTGCCGTGCGCGTTGCGTGCAAAGTCGGGCAGAAAGGACGCTACTTTGGGTTCAGGAGCACAGTCTTTCATGCAGGCGACATTTTGGGTGTCCGGCTTTGCAACTCCGTTGAACTCTTTACCGGGCCAGAGATTGTGCTCCGTCGTCATTCCGTTTCGATTGGGCATCAGGCTTTGAACATCACGGATGTTCTTATCAGACAGTGTGAAGTTGTCCGGGACAATACCGCTCAAATTCAGCATGAAAGCCGTAACCGCATACACATCGTCTGTAGACAAGGACTTGGGTGCGTTCCACGGCATGGCACGGTTGATGAAATCCCAAACCGTAGACAGTGTGGCGACCTTCATAAACGTGGTGCGACCTGGAAAGGTCGTGGCCCTCAGGTTGGCCACATGACCGGTCTTGATGTCGTCTTGGGTTACACCACCGATAAGCGGGCTGAACACTTCACCAGATTCGCCAAAGAAACCGTGGCATTGTGCGCATTTTCCTTCCCAAATATCCTGACCCTTGGCGACACTGCCGGAGCCCGGTGGAAGGCCTTTGAAGTCCGGGCGCACATCGATGTCCCAGGCCGCAACTTCCTTGGGCGTGGCGTCGCGCCCTACACCGGGGTAAGACGCAATGCCCTGAGCTGCCGAAAAGCCGCACAGAACCAGCAACGCCGAGGCGAGAACCGTCTTAGGAAACCTGAACATTCTTGACCTCCCCGCTTTCCTGAACCAGCCAGGATTGGATTGCATTGTTGTGATAAATGGAGCGCGTGCCACGCACTGCGCGCAGCTGCTTGTAGCTGGGCTGAACAAAACCGGTTTCGTCCATGGCGCGGCTTTGGATGATGGCGGGTTTGCCATCCCAGACCCAGTCCAGATTGAAACGCGTCAGCGCTTTGGGCAAGGTGGGCGACTCGATGCGCGCCGTGCGCCAGTTGCGTCCGCCATCCACCGACACATCCACCTTCTTGACCTTGCCTCGACCCGACCAGGCCAGACCGGTAATGTTGTAAAAACCCTTATCCAGCAAGACCTGACCACCGGACGGCGTCGTCACCACGCTCTTGCATTCTTGAATGCTGGTGTACTGGCGGTGCTGTCCGCCTGGCTGCAGATCAATGTAGTGAACGGCTTCGTCTTTGGTGGCGAAGGGCATATCGCCGACTTTGATGCGGCGCAGGTATTTCACCCAGCTGACACCCTGGACGCCCGGCACAATCAGGCGCAGGGGATAGCCTTGCTCGGGTCTGAGCATCTCGCCATTCTGTCCGTAGGCCACAAACACTTCGCCGGAAAGAATCAGGCTCATGGGGATGGTGCGCGTCATCGACGAGCCATCGGCCCCTTCGGCCAGCACGAACTTGCCGTTCTTTAAATCGGCACCGGCCAACTCCAGCAACGTGATCAGTGGCACGCCTGTGAACTCACTGCAAGAGATCATTCCGTGGGTATATTGCACCGTGGGAACGGCCACATTGCCCCAATCCACCGCCGTGTTGGCGCCACACTCAATGAAATGAAAGCGTGACACCGACGGCAGCCGCATGATTTCGTCCAGGGTAAACACTTTGGACGCTTTGACCATGCCGTTGATCATCAGACGATGCTTGGACGGGTCGATGTCCCACCAGCCCTGATGGTGGCGTTCAAAGTGCAAACCACTGGGTGTGACAATACCAAACAGCGATTGCAGGGGGGCAAAGGACACCGAAGCCTGCGTAGTTTGCGTCAAACCAGGGCTCTGGCGACGTTGTACGTTCGACTCATATTTGGAAGGCTTTCCGTAGCCACTGTCGGACGCCACGCCCTGGCCCAGGCCAGTGCTGTGTTCCGGCAGCTGCAGAATATTCGGGTCTCCCCCGTCGGAGGGCACAGGGTTTCCCTGCGCCAACGCAACGGGGACAGCCACGCCTGCAGCCGCAGCTGCGAATGCGTTGCGAATGAAGTCTCGGCGTCCCTTCTTGGCCTCCGCGAAAACTGTCTTGATCCCCTCACGGTTCAAAAAGCTCTCTGGGGCTTTTTGAACACGGCCGGAGCCGAATTCATCTTGCATACCTGTATCTCCTATATTTCTATCGCATCGTGGCTTTTAGCCACCTCTATATCCATGTCTGTACAAACTGCTTTGCAAATCGACACCACCGATGGGTTAGCCAGCGCATAAATTACATTGGCTCCACTGCGCCGCCTGCTAACGATCCCTGCCTTGAACAGCACATTCAAGTGCCGCGACATGTTCGGCTGCGACACATTGATTGCACCCAACAAATGCGTCACATTGGTCTCGCTGGCACACAATTCCCCGATAATCCTCAGGCGCACCGGCGTCGCCAGCACACCAAATAACTTCGCTGCACGCTCAAAAGCCGCCCCTTGCTCCACGCCGACCTTTGCTGCTTTTTTAGTCATGCCTTAATATCCATGAACACAAATATAACAATACACTTATGTTGTTGGCATCAGTGTTATCCCTTAAAGAAGCATTTACTTGAAACGGTAGTGGTCGCGATTCAACACTGCGGCGATGGAATTCACCTCCTCAGGGAAGAACCCAAGATTTAATTGCGTGCTGCAGTACTCGACCATGCCGCGCAACGCGCCCGGCGTGTTAATGCGCCCTTTTGGACGGTAGATGGCACTGCCGTCGCCGCCCACATTGCGCTGGTGACAGGCGTCACATTTGCTTTCTGCTATCAGCTTGGCGCCAACAGCCAGATCCGCACCTTCGTACAGTGGGTGGACCTGGCCGAAGGCTGTTGCCGAAAGCAACATGGCCAAAAGAATTGGAATTTTCCGCATGTCATCCTGCCTTTCCGAAATGTGCCTCAGACCCTCTCCCAACCATTACCAATGCCAGCCGAACTGCAGACCCAGGGACTGCTGATTCATCTTGATGGTGTCGGTACCACCCCCTTGGTTCGGACCGCTGACCGAGTTGGACGGGGCGACCATGTAGGAGGCTGTGAGATCGGTTGTAGGGGACAGGGCGTAACTGAGTCCCGCTGTGTAATGGGTGGTGATGACGCCGGGTGCCAGTGTATTGAAGGATGCAGCAGAGCTGGGGATTGGGTTGTCGCCGATGTTGATTCCTCCGCGCAGTGTCACGCTTGGCGAGAGCGCCCATTGCACGCCCAACTTGACGACGTTGATGTCTTTCCAGGCGAAACCTGGACCATTGGATGCACCCAAGGGCCCACCCAGTCCGGCGCTGGGGTTTGCAATCGAGCGGACAGCGCTGTAGGCGATATGCTGGTAGTCGAGCGCCAGCGTGAGCTCAGGTGTGGCCTGTGCACTCAATCCCACTGCGTAATTTTCCGGGATATCTAGGCCTCCCTGCTCAGCAAACAGCCCCGCGTACTTGCCCAACTTTGACATAGTAATGCGCGGCGCGTAGGAGGCACCGATCATGACGCGGTCGCTCACTTTTCCGAGGTAGCCCAAGCGCATGCCAAAACCATTGCTGGAGTCGTAGCCATTATTGGTCAGATTTTGTGGCGAGGAGCTCATACCGGCAAATGCCTGCAGTCCATCCACCTTGAAAATTTGCTGCACCAGCAAGGGGGACATACCAATGGAATGGTTAGCGTTGAACTTATAGGCGATGGTGGGCGCAATGATGAGCTGCTGCAGATCCACACCCAGTCTCCCCGATCCGCAAAATACATTGGATACCGGTGCTCCTGCGCCACAGCCGTTGGCCGGAATGGAGTTGGATGGATAGTCGGTATTCATGCCGCCATTGCCATAGACCGTGATCCCAAGCCCCAGTTGCTCATTGACCTTCTTGTTGTATCCAAACTCGGGAATATAGAACGTGTTGCTATCGCTCTTGGTAACGCCCAAGCCACTGCGCTCCATGGAGCGCTCTGGCATAAAGACATCCACACCCAGTTCCATGCGGTCCCCCGCCCAAGCGGCAATGGCCGGGTTATTGGCGCCGGCAAAGGCGTTGTCGGTCAGGGCGACCGCTGCGCCGCCCATGCCCTTGGATTTCATGCCATAGCCATGGGAAAAGTAGCCATCTGTGGCCAATGCCGCAGTGACAGGAGCTGCCAGCAGGATCAGAACCGCCAACTGGCGCATGCGGGTCGTCTTTGGGAATGTGTTCATTGTCTATGTCTCTCGTTTTACATTGTGGATGGCAGGGAAAACAGCTATTTCTAGAACTCGCCCTTGGCGCCGCGGTCCATCATCATGTAAATGGTTTCGCGCACTTTCCAAGCCTCTTCCTTCAAAGGCGAAGGCAGCTTGCGACCCATCTTGACCATCATGTCCATGTTCAGCGTATAGATCCACAGGCCGTCGTCGCGCTCCACGACGGTCAGACGGCACGGCAAATAGGCTCCCATATGCGGACTGAAGTCAACCATCATGCGGGCCGTGTCAGGCGAGCAATAGGAGTACACCTTGAGAAACTTTTGCTTCTTTCCGGTGCGCGATTCAAGTTCCTTGGAAAGGGGAAGCTCACCCACGGCCTTCATATTGCGCTCGGTCGCAACCTGGGCGAACACCTGTTCGATATCGTTGACTGTGACACCGGCCTTCACCTTGCGTTCCCATGTCGTGGCGACTGCGATATCGCCATTGGCCTCCACCCAGCGGTCCCACATCTTGCTTGCCTCGGCCCCAGCGCCGTCTTCCAGCTTGCCCATGGTGCTAATCGTTCCGCAGCCCGTTAAAAGGACCAATGCCAGTAAAGGCATCATTTTTGAGATTTTGAGGAGGTTCACGGACTGGTCCTTTATGTTGAAATTTTGCTGAGAATACAAAGTGGCGGCCATTAAATCGTTACATCATTAATCACTGATGTATATCAATGGTCGCCGCAATTCGCCTTTACTTCTATCCGTATCTACCCTAAGCACGGTAGCGCAATGCCATCACATCCAGATGAATCGGCTTGATCTTGCTGCCATGCCCGGCGCAGCCAAAGGCTTCAAAGCGATCTTTGCAGATGTCTTGCGCGGCCCGCCGGGCAGCGATCAAGGCCTTGCGCGGGTCGAATTCGCTGGGCTGCTGGGCCAGTGTCTGGCGCATGGCACCGGTCATGGCCAGGCGGATGTCGGTATCGATATTTACCTTGCGCACGCCGTTGCGAATGCCATGTTGAATTTCCTCCACCGGCACGCCGTAGGTCTCCTTGATGTCGCCACCAAACTGGCGAATAATGGCCAGCCATTCCTGTGGCACGCTGCTGGACCCATGCATGACTAAATGCGTGTTGGGAATTTGCGCATGGATGGAGGCAATGCGGTCTATGGCCAGAATGTCGCCCGTGGGTTTGCGCGTGAATTTGTAGGCACCATGGCTGGTTCCAATGGCAATGGCTAGAGCGTCCACGCCGGTCTTTTCGACAAAGTCTTTGGCCTGTACCGGGTCGGTCAACATCATGTCATGGGTGAGCACGCCCACCGCACCTACGCCGTCTTCCTCACCGGCTTCACCGGTTTCCAGACTACCCAGACAGCCCAACTCGCCCTCAACCGAGACGCCAACAGCATGCGCCATGGCACACACCCTTTGGGTAACCTCCACGTTGTACTCGTAGCTTGCGGGGGTCTTGGCATCTTCGCGCAAGGAGCCATCCATCATCACGCTGCCAAAGCCGGAGCGAATGGACTGCATGCACACACCCGGGGTAGCGCCGTGGTCCTGGTGCAAGACCACGGGGATATCGGGATGGCTCTCTACGGCGGCCAGCACCATGTGGCGCAAATAGGCTTCACCCGCATACTTGCGCGCACCAGCCGACGCCTGCAGGATGACCGGACTATCAGTGGCTTGCGCCGCCTCCATGATGGCCTGGATCTGCTCAAGGTTGTTCACGTTAAATGCCGGCACGCCGTAGCCGAATTCAGCGGCGTGGTCCAGCATCTGACGCAGGGAAATAAAAGCCATGAAAAATCTCCTCAGTTGTTATAAATAGGGTGTGGCCTACGCTGCGTTGTTGCACAGATTCGTACATCAGCATGTAAATCAAATAGATAGCCACGATGAATCGCCTTCAAAAAAATAGTTGATTCAAAGCAAGGCCGAGCAATCGGAAATCACACGATCGGGCAAGCTGGCAGCAATGTCCTGACCCATGTTGTAGCCATAGGGCAGCGCCCATACCTGCACGCCCGCATTGCGGGCGGTGGCCACATCGATGCTGGAGTCGCCTACAAACAGCGCTCGGTCGTTTGCCACGCCGAACTTCTCCAAGCAGGCCAAAATGCCGCCTGGGTGAGGCTTTTTGGTTGGCAGGGAGTCGCCGCTGATCACCCAATCCAGTAGTGGCATCAACTGGTGCGCGTCCAGCACCGTGCGGGTGTAACGTGCCTCCTTGTTGGTCACCACAGCCAATTTGATGCCTTGTCCACGCAATGCGGTCAAGGTCTCGGGAACCCTGGGGTAGAGCTGACTGCGCGTACCGCAGCGGGTTTGGTAGTGCACATCAAACTCGGCGGCAATGGCAGCTAGCGTGCTGCTGGCACGCACATCGGCCACTGCCACCCCGCCGACATACGCTAGCGCCTGGATCAGCAGCTCATGCGTGCCCTGGCCTATCCAGTCATTGACCTGCGTGACCTCCGGCATTTCAAAGCGCCGCAGGGTGTCGTTCACAGCGTCGCAAATCTCCGGAGCTGTAGCAATCAGGGTGCCGTCTAGGTCAAACATGACCAGATCAAAGGAAGCAGGCATGCGGCGACCTTCAGTTGGAAGAGGGCTGAATCTGTGCCGGAAAATCCTGCTCAGGCAACTGCAACTCCGCGGACTGGGAACGGTGCACCAGCATGCGCGCTGCCGTCACAACGCGGTCGGCGGTGATGCCAAAGTGTTTGTACAAGTCCTTGGCGGGAGCAGATTCGCCAAAGCCAGACATACCAATCACAAAGCCAGTTCGCCCCACATACTTGCGCCAGAAGTCCGGATGCGCGGCTTCGATTGCCACAACCGGCAGGCGCAGCGGCAGCACTTGGTCTTGGTAGGCATGGGTTTGGCGGTCAAACACATTGCTGCAGGGCATGGACACCACGCGGGTGGGAATGCCTTCCTGCGCCAGCGTGGCCTGGGCCTGCATGGCCAGTTCCAGCTCGGAGCCGGTGGACAAGATGACGGCTTGTGCACCGTCCATATCCGACAACACATAGCCACCACGACGGATGTTGCTAGTCATCGTGGCCGTGGTGAGACGCGGCAAGTTCTGGCGCGACAGGCACAGGGCACTGGGCCCATCGCGGCGCTCCACCGCACAGGCCCAGGCCACGGCCGTCTCCAATCCATCCGCCGGGCGCCACACATCCAGCCCGGGAATGATGCGCAGCGACGGGATGTGCTCCACGCTTTGGTGCGTTGGACCGTCTTCGCCCAGGCCAATGCTGTCATGGGTAAACACATGGATCACGCGCTGCTTCATCAGTGCCGCCATGCGAATCGCATTGCGGCTGTAGTCGCTGAAGGTCAGAAAGGTGCCGCCATATGGTATGAAGCCACCATGCAAGGCCATGCCATTCATCATGGCGGCCATGCCAAACTCTCGCACGCCGTAGCTTATATGGTTGCCTGGCTTGAACTGACCCTGGCTGTCCACACCGGCCTTGACGCAGCCCTTGAAGTTGGTGAGGTTGGAGCCGGTCAGGTCGGCGCTGCCGCCAAAAAATTCCGGCAGCAAGGGTGCCAACGCGTCGAGTGCATTCTGGCTGGCCTTGCGCGTGGCCACAGCCTCCGGCCTGTCGGCCATGGCTGCCAATAGCTCGGGCAACTGCGTGGCATAGCCGGGCAACAAGTCACCCGCCATGCGGCGCTCCAACTCGGCGGCCTTTAGGGGGTGCTCAGAACGATAGGCTTCAAAGCGCACGCGCCACGCACGCTCAGCGGCCATCCCACGCACCTTGCCATCCCAGGCTTGGGCAACATCGTCCGGTATCTCAAACGGCGCATGCTCCCAGCCTAGGGCGCTGCGGGTAGCGGCTACCTCAGCGGCACCGAGCGCGGCACCGTGCACGTCGTGGGTGCCAGCCTTGTTGGGTGAACCCATGCCGATCACGGTCTTGCAGCAAATCAGTGTGGGCCGCCCCTTGGGCGTGACGGCCTGGGCACGTGCTGCGCGCACGGCGGAATCCAGTGCCTGCGGGTCATGCCCGTTCACCGCAGCTATGACGTTCCAGCCATAGGCTTCAAAGCGCTTGGGCGTGTCGTCGGTAAACCAGCCTGCCACATGGCCATCAATCGAGATGCCGTTGTCGTCGTAAAACGCAATCAACTTGGACAGACCCAGGGTGCCCGCCAAGGAACAGACTTCGTGGCTGATGCCCTCCATCAGGCAGCCGTCACCCATGAAGACGTAGGTGAAGTGGTCCACCACGGTGTGGGGCGCGTGGTTGAATTCAGCCGCCAGCAGTTTCTCTGTCAGGGCCATACCCACCGCATTGGCCAGACCCTGGCCCAAGGGACCGGTGGTGGTTTCCACACCGGGGGTAATGCCCACTTCGGGGTGACCGGCTGTCTTGCTGTGCAATTGGCGGAAGTTTTTTATCTCCTCCATGGGCAGGTCATAGCCCGTTAAATGCAGCAGCGCATACAGCAACATCGAGCCATGACCGTTAGAGAGCACAAAGCGGTCTCTATCGATCCAGTGCGGATTTGCCGGGTTGTGCTTGAGGTGGCGGTTCCACAGCACCTCGGCAATATCGGCCATGCCCATGGGCGCACCGGGGTGACCGGACTTGGCTTTTTCGACGGCGTCCACGGCCAGCATGCGGATGGCGTTGGCCATGTTCTTGGCCATCTCGGGAGTGGTTGGGGTGTTCATATCAGCCAGCCCTCTTCTTGCGTTCCATCATGCGCCAGATGAAGGGCGTGAATATCAGCTGCATCGCCAGTTCCATCTTGCCGCCGGGCACCACGATGGTGTTGGCGCGGCTCATGAAGCTGCCATCCACCATGCTGCGCAGGTATTGAAAATCGATTCCCTTGGGCTGGGCAAAGCGGATCACCACCATGCTCTCGTCGGGGCTGGGAACTTCCCGCGCAATAAATGGGTTGCTGGTGTCCACCATGGGCACGCGCTGGAAGTTCACATGCGTGTGCATGAACTGTGGGCAGATGTAGTTCACGTAGTCGGGCATGCGGCGCAGAATCGTGTCGGTCACCGCCTCTGTGCTGTAGCCGCGCTGCTTTTTGTCGCGATACAGCTTTTGAATCCATTCCAGGTTGATCACCGGCACCACGCCAATCAGCAGGTCGGGGTGTTGGGCGATATTGACCTCGGGCGTCACCACGGCGCCATGCAGGCCTTCGTAAAACAGCAGGTCCGTGTTCTTCGGCACATTTTCCCAAGGCGTAAAGGTTCCTGGCTCCTGCTGGTAGGGAGCCGCCTCGTCCGTGTCGTGCAGGTATTTGCGGCGCTTCCCGATACCGGTGGTGGCGTAGTCGCGAAACAGAGCCTCGAGTTCGGGGAACAGATTGTTCTCCGGCCCGAAGTGGCTGAAGTTCTTGTTGCCCTGTGCCTCAGCTTCGGCCAGCCGGACCTTCATTTCCTTGCGGTCGTGGCGGTGGAAGCTGTCGCCTTCAATCACCGCCGCGTTGACGTTCTCGCGGCGGAAAATATTGTCAAAGGTGCGGGTCACCGAGGTGGTGCCGGCACCGCTGGAGCCGGTGATGGCAATGATGGGATGGCGTTCAGACATAGCGTTGTCTCCTGGTCGTTGAAATAATTTGAGATGGCTCTGAGCGCGTCAGTCGCGAAACAAACTGCGCTCGACAAACAGCGGGTTAATCATTTCGCTGCGAACCGGCTCGGTGTGGTAGCGCTCAATGCGTTCCACCTCATTTTTGGAGCCAAAAACCAGACCAATGCGCTGGTGCAGCGAGCTGGGTTGAACCTGCAGCATGGGCGTCTCGCCGGTGCTTGCACGCCCACCCGCCTGCTCCATGATCAGGCCTATGGGGTTGGCCTCGTAAAGCAATCGCAGGCGCCCGGGCTTGGACAAGTCCTTGGTGTCGCGCGGATACATGAAGACTCCGCCGCGCATCAAAATGCGGTGTGCCTCCGCCACCATGCTGGCGATCCAGCGCATATTGAAGTCCTTGGCGCGCGGCCCGGTCTTTCCGGCCAGACACTCGTCCACATAGCGTTTGACAGGCGCTTCCCAGAAGCGGCTATTAGAGGCGTTGATGGCGAACTCCTGCGTGTCTTCTGGAATTTTTAATTTTGGGTGGGTCAGCATGAATTCGCCCAGGTTGGGGTCCAGCGTGAAGCCGTTCACGCCGTCTCCGACCGTCAGCACCAACATGGTGGTGGGTCCATAGAGCGCGTAGCCTGCGGCCACCTGCTTCATGCCCGGTTGCAAGAAATCCGCCTCGGTCACATCGGCGCCCGTGTCGGACCCGCGCAGCACTGAAAAGATGCTGCCCACCGACACATTCACGTCGATGTTGCTGGAGCCATCCAATGGGTCAAACACCAGCAGGTATTTACCGCGCGGGAACTGTGCAGGAATCTGGTACGGCAAGTCCATTTCTTCGGATGCCATACCGGCCAAATTGCCGGCCCATTCGGTGCGCTGAATGAAGACGTCGTTGCTGAGAACGTCGAGCTTCTTTTGTGTTTCTCCCTGCACATTCACACTGCCACCCGCCTCGGCAGCATGGTTGCCCATGGCGCCACCGAGTTCGCCAAATGCCACCGCGCGGGCTATGGACTTGCAGGCAATGGCGACATCCAAGATGAGTGCATTGAAGTCGCCGCTGGCTTCGGGAAAGCGACGACGCTCTTCAATCAAAAACTGGGTCAGCGTGGATCGGTTGGTCAATGGCATGGTTTTCCTTCTAAGTTGTCAATTCTTTGCACTGCATTTTTGCGATTCACACTCGGCCCGCGGCCCTAGCGTGACAAGGCCTGTAGGCGCAGTTCCGCCATTACACCCATGTAGCCGCCGCCGCAGTCTGGCGCGCCAAAGACAGCGCTGCCAGCCACGCAGGTATCGGCCCCGGCACGCACTATGGTCTGGATGTTGTCGGTTTTGACACCGCCATCCACCTCCAGCCAGATCGCTTGTCCACCTTGCGCCATGTGTGCATCAATGCGCTGACGCACCGCACGCAGCTTGCCCAGAGTGGAGGGAATAAACCTTTGCCCACCAAAACCAGGATTCACGCTCATCAGCAGCACGATGTCGAGTTTGTCCATCACATGATCCAGCCATTCCAGCGGGCTGGCCGGGTTGAGCACCAGGCCGGCCTTGCAACCAAGCTCGTGAATCATGGACAGCGTGCGGTCCACATGGCGCGAAGCTTCCGGGTGAAAGGTAATGATGTTGGCGCCGGCCTTGGCAAACAGGGGAATCAAGGCGTCCACCGGCTCCACCATCAGATGCACATCGATGGGAATCTGCACATGCGGACGTATCGCCTCACACACCTGGGGCCCAATGGTCAGATTGGGCACATAGTGGTTGTCCATCACATCAAAATGCACCAGGTCAGCACCTGCCGCTTCAATTGCACGGACCTCCTCGCCCAGACGGGCAAAGTCGGCCGACAAGATGGAGGGGGCCAGGCGAATGGTGCTGGGAGAAAAGTCAGTCGCTAAGCGGTCAGGATGTGTCATGTTGGCTTTCAGTGCAAATATTCGGCGTGCCAGGCGCGCAAGCGCACCATATCAAGATGGCTCATATCAGGAACCAGGCGCATGGCGCCGGTGAAGTCATGGTCGGCGGTGTACTGCGTAGGGGTGATCACTGTGGCCAGCCCCGCTGCGCGGCTGGCTTGCAGGCCGTTCCATGAATCCTCAAAGGCGATGCACTCGCTTGCCTGCAATTGCAGAGCCTGCAGCATTTGCAAATAGACCTGCGGATCGGGTTTTTTGACGGGGGCGGTAGAGGCGTCGCCAATGGCGGTGAAGTTCAGACGCCAGTCGGCGCCCAGGGCACGGCGCAACAGCGCAGCGATATTGACCGGTGAGGTGGTGGTGGCAATCGCCAGTTGCAAACCCTGTTCATGGGCTTCGGACATCAACGCCAGCACACCCGGGCGCAACTGAACCGCGCCATTGTTGACGGCTGCCTCATAGGCCGCGGTTTTGAGCTCATGCAGGCGGTTGACCGTGTCCGCCAAGGCCTGGCCACCGAGCTCGCGCATGTCCGGGTGGGCGGCTTTCCAGTAATGCAGGATGCGCTCCTTGCCACCCGATATCTGCAAGAGCTGGGTGTACCGTGCCTCATCCCATTGCCAGTCCAGACCGAACTCTGCAAAGGCCAGATTAAAGGCCGCACGGTGGGCTGACTCGGTGTCGGCCAAGGTGCCATCCACATCAAATATCAGCGCTTTGAACATGCCTTCTATCCTCGCTTGTTTAGGGAGTGAGGTCACAAACATAAGCAACCACGGATTTACTTTAATCTGCTAATTCAATAAACTCTAATCATCTTTTTTAAAAAATTCATCAGCTTTTTCTAATGCAACAAAACCCTAGCAGTTCCCAGCATGCGTCCCTACACGCTTAAGCAACTTCAGACCTTCCTGGAAGTCGCACGCCAGAAGTCGGTATCCAAGGCTGCCGAACGCTTGTTTGTGACCCAGCCCGCTGTCTCCATGCAGATTCGGCAGTTAGAGGAAGCCTTTGGCCTGGCACTGTTTGAGCCGATCGGGAGAAACATCCGTTTGACGCACGCGGGCGAGGTGTTTTTGGTCCATTCGCAGGCGGCGATGGGCCGACTAAAGGACTTGGAAGCGGAGATGGCCGACCACATGGGCCTCAAAAAGGGCCGTATCGATCTGGCAGTTGTCAGCACCGCCAAGTACTTCATTCCCATGTTGCTGGTGCAGTTTGGCAAGCTATTTGATGGCATCCACGTGCAACTACAGATTGACAACCGTGAAAACGTGTTGGGCTTGCTGGCTCGCAACGAAGCCGATCTTGTGGTGATGGGTCGAACATCCTCTGATATTGACTGCGAGGCCACTCCCTTTGCAAGCAATCCACTGGCCATCGTGGCGGCCCCCAATCACCCGCTCGTACGGCGCAAGAATTTGCCCTTTTCGGCCCTGACAGACTACAAGTTTGTGGTTCGCGAAAAGGGCTCAGGAACGAGAGCCGCCATGGAGCGCCTGTTCTTGCACCACAAGACGCCGCTGCACATCGAAATGGAAATGCCGAGCAACGAGACCATTAAGCAAGCGGTGATGGCAGGCATGGGGCTGAGCTTCTTGTCCATGCGCACGCTACGCCATGAGCTTGCCAGCGGGCATATTGCACTGGTGGATGTTCAGGGTTTGCCGCCATCCGGCCACTGGTATGTCACGCATCTGCAGCAAAAGAAGCTGTCGCCAGCGGTGCGCTCTTTCAAAAACTTTTTGATCGAACAGGGTGGCGCGCTGATGGATTCGTGGAGTTGATGGCGTTGAAGTCGGGCCTTATCGCATGCGGTCCAGCATGGCCTCTAAGTCCTTGAGTACAACGGACTTCGTTTCTCCAGGGGTCGCGCCATTCGCCATGAGGGCGTCAATTTCCTGCTCCGCAAAGCACACCGTCATGCGCAGGTAGGTGCTGTCCAGCGCCTTTCGCGCAGCAGAAAATTGTTGCCCAATACTTTGGCAATCCTCACCCTTTTCAACCATGCGCTGTATGCCGCGGATTTGCCCTTCCGCACGGCGAAGCCGGTTCAAAATATCCGTTCGCGCACCATCATTTTCCAGGCCATGCAGCACTTTGGCTGGCTTCCTTTGAATGACCTGCGGATTTGGTTCACTCATAGAGTTCTCCAGTGGAGACACACAGCCTAGCTTGTGCAAGAAGCTTTTGACTCTGGTACGCCCAACTTTTTGAGCATCCAACCCATGGGACAGACATCGGTAATGCCAAACTGAAATAAATTGGCGCCCACAAAGGCCGTAAGGAAAAGCCAGTAGTGGGACACAAATACGGGACTCGCATCCACGCCAAGGGCCATTGAGAGGAGGATGAAAGTTCCGGCGAAGAGGTGGATATATCGGGCGATGGTCATGGAGTACTCCTGGAAAAAGTTAGAGGGTTATGCGGACATCGTCAGCGAGTCAGCGCTTGCTTGCATACGATGCCTAAACAGCGCGTAGTACAAAACCGGTATCACCACCAGCGTGAGCATGGTTGACACCAAAATGCCGAAAATCAGCGAGATTGCCAGACCGTTGAAGATCGGGTCATCCAGGATGAAAAAGGCACCAATCATGGCGGCCAGGCCGGTGAGCACGATCGGCTGGGCGCGCACCACGGCCGACTGCAGCACTGCCGTCTTGAAGGCCACTCCTTGGCTTACCTGTAGTTCGATAAAGTCCACCAACAGAATAGAGTTACGCACAATGATGCCGGCCAATGCGATCATGCCAATCATGCTGGTGGCGGTAAATTGCGAACCCAGCAAGGCGTGCCCTGGCATCACACCAATAATCGTCAGCGGAATCGGCGCCATGATGACCAGGGGCGTCAAGTAGCTCTTAAACTGAGCCACTACCAGCAGGTAAATCAGGATCAGGCCCACACCGTATGCGGCCCCCATATCGCGGAAGGTGTCATAGGTGATTTGCGATTCACCGTCCCATTTCAAGGCGTATTGGCGGTAGGTGTCCGTGGGCTGGTGAATCCAGTACTCACCCATACTGGTCTTGACCTGTTTCTCTATGTTTGAGCGGATTGCGAACAACCCGTAGAGCGGCGAGTCCAAATTCCCTGCCATATCGCCAAACACATAGCTGACCCCTTTGAGGTCCTTGGTATAGAGCGGCTTGTCGATCACACCCATTTCGACTTGCACCAATTCCGAGAGCGGAACTAATTGCCCGTTTGACGCACGCATTGGCAATGCCAGAATAGCGTCCAGTCCAATCTGACTCTCCAATGGCAACTGAATTCGCACGGGTACAGGGTATTTGGACTGGCCATCGTGCAGGTAGGCGGCATCCGCTCCCGATAGCGCCGAGGCCACGGTTTGTGCGATGGCGGCCACCGGTATACCCAGACTATCGGCGCGCTGGCGACGCACACGAAGGAAAGCACGCGCAGCATCTTCACGCAAACTGTTATCTATACCCACAATGTCCGCGGTAGAGGCAAACGACTTTTCCACTTGTAGGGCAAGGCTTTGACGTCCCGCTTCGTCCGGTCCGTAGATTTCGGCCACCAAAGGCGACATCACCGGAGGCCCAGGCGGCACTTCCACGACCTTGATGCGTGCGTGGTGGGACAGGCCGATCTTCTCCAGCGCTGGCCGCAAGCGCTGGGCAATCACATGGCTCTTGTCGCTGCGGTGGTGCTTGTCGACCAAGTTCACTTGCAGGTCGCCCTGTTCCATATCTGACCTCAGATAGTACTGGCGCACCAGACCATTGAAAGTGATCGGCGAGGCCGTTCCGGCATAGGCCTGCAGATTGGTGACTTCTGGCTGCGTAGCCAGGAATGCGCCGAGTTCCTGCAAGGTGGCTGCAGTCTCCTCCAGCGGTGTTCCAGCGGGCATGTCCACCACCACTTGAAACTCACTCTTGTTGTCAAAGGGCAGCATTTTGAGCACCACCAGTTGGACAACAGCCAATCCTACCGACAGCAGCAAAACAACAAGAATGCCTACCAGCAAAAGCCAGCGCTTTCGCGCGCTGTCAAGAAAGGGCGACAGAATGAAGTTAAAGAGCTTCTGTACTTTTGAAATCTTCACCTCGACTTTATTGAGGGCCGTATCGTGCTCCGAATGACTGCCATGCTCACGCATGAACTTCAGTGCCAACCAAGGCGTCACGGTAAATGCTATAGCCAGTGAAATCGCCATGCCAAGGCTGGAGTTGATCGGAATGGGGCTCATGTAGGGCCCCATCAGACCCGTGACAAAGGCCATGGGTAGGAGCGCAGCAATCACGGTGAGGGTGGCAAGAATCGTGGGGCCACCGACTTCGTCCACGGCACGTGGAATGATGTCTATCAGGCGCGCCTGCGGATGAAGTTGCTGATGGCGATGGATGTTTTCCACCACGACAATGGCATCATCCACCAAAATGCCAATAGAGAAGATCAAGGCAAACAGAGACACCCGGTTGAGCGTGAAGCCCCAGGCCCAAGAGGCAAAGAGCGTGGCGGTAAGAGTCAGTATCACTGCCGCGCCTACGATGATGGCCTCTCTACGGCCCAAAGCAAAGCCGACCAGAAGAATGACCGAACCCGTGGCAAAGGCCAGCTTTTGGATCAGCTTGTTGGCCTTTTCTGCGGCAGTGAGCCCATAGTCACGTGTGGCTGCGACTTCCACATTGGAGGGAATGACTGTGTTGCGCAAGGCATCGATCTTGGCTCGCACCGCGGTTGACACGTCTACCGCGTTTTCACCGGGTTTTTTCGTAACCTGAATGGTGACTGCCGGGTAGGACTGACCTGTTTGGGCCGCAATTGCGGTTCCAGCTTCCTTCTCAGCGGCAGCACCGGGGGTGAACCAGACGTAGCTTTTAACCTGCTGCGCCCCCATGCTCACGACGGCGACATCGCGTAGAAAGACAGGCTTGCCGTTGCTGACACCGACCACCATGTCGGCCACGTCATCCGCATTGCGCAGGAACTCACCCGCTTCCACACTCAACATTTGCGCACTGGCAGATGGGTTCACGACGGTGCCAGCGGGCATGCCGTAGTTAGCCGCAGACACCATTTTTTGCAATGTCAAGATATCGATACCGCGCGCTCGCATGCGCGCCGGATCCACTTGAATCTGCACGGAGCGCCCTGGCCCACCCAATGTTTGGACTTCCCGAACGCCAGGTACCGCCTTCACTTCTGTTTCTAGCGCATGGGCTACGGTTTCGAGATCCATGGCTGACGTTGCGTCCTTAGACCACAAGGTCACGGCCACCACCGGCACATCATCAATGCCCTTGGGTTTGACGATGGGTGTCAGAGTGCCGAGGTCCTTGGGCAACCAGTCCTGGTTGGCGTTAAGCACATCAAAGAGTCTGACCAAGGCTTCCGAGTGCGCTACGCCTACCTTGAATTGCACGGTCAATACGGCCATACCAGGCCTGGCAACGGAGTAGGTATGCTCAATGCCAGCCATCTGCCCCAGTACCTGCTCGGCTGGTTTGGCCACCATGTTCTGCACATCCGCACTGCTGGCCCCGGGAAAGGGGATCAGCACATTGGCCATCGTGACGTTGATTTGCGGCTCTTCCTCGCGTGGCGTCACCAGCACTGCAAACAGCCCCAGCAACAGGGCAACAACAGCCAACAAGGGGGTTAGCGCATTATTTTGGAATGCCGCTGCGACGCGACCGGAAATTCCCAGGGTGAGTGACTTGGTCATGGCCTGCTTACTTGGCGGCGGGGACTGCATCGGGCTGAGAGGCTCGCACCGTATCGGTTGCTACCCATTCACCAGTTCGCAGACCTGAAAGCACCTCCACGCCCTGGCTGCCCAAATCGGCGCCAAAGCGCACAGCACGCAAGGCGAAATGCTGGTTCGCCACCACATACACCGCACTTAACTCGTTTCGACGAATCACGGCAGATGCTGGAACTAAAAAATGGGAGTTGGAAGCCGTTGAATCCACTGAAAAACTCACCCGTACTTGTTGCCCCGGCAACAGCGACGCGGCCTCCTTGGCGGGCAGGTCCATTCGCCACTCCGTGGTTTGAGATACGGGATCACTGGAAGGCACCTCCAGTCGATTCAGTGGGGAGATGCGTTGATCCGGGCTTGAACCGTTGCTTACCAGCACGCTTGTCTGCTTGGCTTGGCGCACCGACAGACTACGCGATGCAGGTACCTGCACTGCTGCACGCAAGGGCTGCGGCGCGTACACCACCAGCAGCGGCGTACCCGGAACCGCCAAATCACCGGCTTGCGCAAAGGTCTGCAACACCCAGCCATCCATCGGTGCTGCCACGCGTGTGAAACCTTGAGAGATGGCAGACTGGCGTACGCTGGCAATGGCCTGATCGCGTTGCGCCTGGGCTGCCTGGTATTGCGTGTTGGCCGTGTCAAACGCGGCTTTGCTGACGAATCCTTGTGTCTGCAATTCACGGGTACGCTCCATCTGCGCCCTGGCATTGCGCAACTCAGCGTCAGCTTGGTCTGTTTGAGCTTGCGCACGCTGAACACCCACCTGGGCCTCGCGGTCATCAATGGTGGCGAGAACCTGCCCGACATGAACCCTGTCCCCTGCTTTCACGCTGAAGGTGGCAATCCGACCGGAGGCCTGGGCTGCGACTGTGCTTTGCTTGACTGCCTGAATCACGCCATCCAAGACATAACTGCCTGCGGTCAGACTGCTTTGAACGGCCGCGATAGGAACGCCTTCGGCACAAGCCAACGCGGGTACTAGTGCCGCCACAGCGCCCAGCAGGCGTAGCATGGCCAGGTTCAGGGGGAAGTACGTGTGTGTCATATGCGCCCGGGTAAAGTTCAACTATTGCCTACTCTGACCGACAGTTTAATACATACTGGTATGGGTATGCAATACGTCGCCCAAGTAAAAAATATCGCCTTTTTAGATTGACTTAGATCAATCGGCTGTATACGGGTACGGGTATTTTTGGAAAAATAAGCAACCTGCTGAAGGCTCCAAGTGTCTGGCTCAAACCCCACGGTCAAGAAGATCATTCCCATCTCCCTTCCCAAGGAGCCGATAGAGCCACCGACAGATGCTGACGCTGAATTGGTGTCGCCCTACCAAGCACACAAGAAGATCTACCTCCGACCACAGTGCGCGCAATCTATCCAGAACCACCTGATCCGCTAACTCCAGGCGATTTGCTACAACTCAATTTTTCCCGCACCGAACGTACTATCGACATCGCCAGGCAATCTTCAGTCGCTTAAAAGTGGTAACTCGCGGAGCCGAGGCACGTGCTCTGGCACAAGTGCCGAGAGGCAAGACCGTCCGATCGCTTACCCTAGGCTCGAATTCGATTGCCTCCGTGCAACAACGCCCGCTACAGATCAATCGCTTCGGTTATGGCAGCTATACCGGCCTTGGCGCAGCCCTCATCTGCGTCTCCTCCAGGAGCACCCGAAACACCAATAGCGCCCAGCGCGCTACCCGCACCCTCAATCGGCAGACCACCTGCAACACCCGCAAAGCGTGCCAGGTTGCGCATTCCGCTTTGGGGTTTTCCGGCCTGCGTCTCAACGGCGAGGGCACTTGTCGCCATGCGAAAGCTTGCCGCTGTCCATGCCTTATTGGACGCCAACTCAACCGTATGCGCACCAGCAAACCGGTCCCGCAACAGCACTTGCGCAAGGCCAGATCGGTCAACTACCACCACCGAAACCTGAAACCCCTGCTTTCTGCAGGCTTCTAGAGCAGCCCGGGCGGCAGTGAGCGCTGTTTCGGGCGTCAGCGATTTAGTAGAAAACACTGCCTCTTGCGCCAGGCACTCGCCTGCCAAAGCAAACAAACCGAGCGCAAAGATAAGGGAACGAGGCATGGATGACTCCAATTTTTTTCAAGACGACACGCGACGGTGCCGTGGCTGAAGTTACCACGGTGGCTCAGGGTTGAACAGCCGGGCTTTGAATGCATCAGAAAAAACTGATTCGACACGCAGTTAAATTGAATTTTCATAGCGAATGTGCTTCCCTATAGTCGGCTCCATTGATAGTACTTTTTGCACCCTAAGGAGTAAACCCATGGACCAATCCAATCGCTACGCCGACCTCAGTTTGAAGGAGAGCGAGCTCATCGCGGGAGGACGCCACATTTTGGTGGCCTACAAGATGAAGCCCAAATCCGGCCATGGCTACCTGGAAGCCGCCGCGCACTTTGCCGCAGAGTCCTCCACCGGCACCAATGTTGAGGTGAGCACCACCGATGACTTCACACGGGGTGTGGACGCGCTGGTGTACCACATTGACGAAGCCAGCGAGGACATGCGCATTGCCTATCCGCTGGACCTCTTTGACCGAAATATGACCGATGGCCGCATGATGATCGTGTCATTTTTGACGCTGGTGATTGGCAACAACCAGGGCATGGGTGACATTGCGCACGCCAAGATCCACGACTTCTACATGCCAGAGCGCGCAATCCAATTGTTTGATGGACCGGCTAAAGACATCTCCGACATGTGGCGCATCTTGGGCCGCCCGATAAAGGACGGAGGCTACATTGCTGGCACCATCATCAAGCCCAAGCTGGGCCTGCGCCCCGAACCCTTTGCGGCAGCGGCCTACCAGTTCTGGTTGGGCGGTGACTTTATCAAGAACGACGAGCCACAGGGCAACCAGACCTTCGCGCCCCTGAAAAAGGTGATGCCTCTGGTGGCCGATGCGATGAAGCGCGCCCAGGACGAGACCGGTCAGCCCAAGCTGTTTTCGGCCAACATCACGGCCGACGACCATTTTGAGATGTGCGCTCGCGCCGACTACATTCTGGAAACCTTCGGAGCCGACGCCGACAAGGTGGCTTTTTTGGTGGACGGATTTGTCGGTGGACCCGGCATGGTGACTACAGCCCGCAGGCAGTACCCCAACCAATACCTGCACTACCACCGCGCCGGCCACGGCATGGTGACATCGCCCTCGGCCAAGCGCGGCTATACAGCCTTTGTGCTGGCCAAGATGTCGCGCCTGCAGGGTGCGTCCGGTATCCACGTGGGCACCATGGGTTACGGCAAAATGGAAGGCGAGAACGAAGACAAAGTCATCGCCTACATGATTGAGCGCGACGAGTGCCAGGGCCCGGTTTACTTCCAAAAGTGGTATGGCATGAAGCCCACCACGCCGATCATTTCCGGCGGTATGAATGCGCTGCGTTTGCCGGGCTTCTTCGAGAACCTGGGCCACGGCAATGTGATCAACACCTCGGGGGGAGGCTCCTATGGCCACATCGACTCGCCAGCCGCAGGCGCTATTTCCCTGCGCCAGTCCTATGAGTGCTGGAAGTCGGGAGCAGACCCGATCGAATACGCCAAGGAACACCAGGAGTTTGCGCGTGCCTTTGCCTCATTCCCAGGAGACGCGGACAAGCTGTATCCAGGCTGGCGAGAGAAGTTGGGCGTGCACCGCTGATATGCACCGCTAAAAGTTAGATGGTTGGCAACCCAGGAAAAGTAACACCATGAACACCAACGCGTCCGTCCAGCCTTACTACGCAGCGCACGGCAACGAAGTAGCCCTGTACGAAGCAGCCTACTCCGCGCGCCTGCCGGTCATGCTCAAGGGGCCGACGGGTTGCGGCAAGTCACGCTTCGTCGAATACATGGCCTGGAAGCTTGGCAAGCCCCTGGTCACCGTGGCCTGCAACGAGGACATGACCGCGTCTGACCTGCTGGGTCGCTATCTGCTGGAGGCCAATGGCACGCGCTGGTTGGATGGGCCTTTGACAACCGCCGCGCGCATAGGCGCCATCTGCTATCTGGATGAAATTGTGGAGGCACGCCAGGACACCACGGTGGTGATACATCCGCTGACCGATCACCGGCGTCAGCTGCCGCTGGACAAGTGCGGTGAGCTCATCCATGCCCACCCGGACTTCCAACTGGTGATCTCCTACAACCCCGGCTACCAGAGTGTGCTCAAGGATTTGAAGCAGTCCACCAAACAGCGCTTTGTCGCCTTTGACTTTGACTACCCTGCCCCCGATTTGGAGGCGCGTATTGTGTCCAATGAGAGCGGTCTGCCAATCGGACGGGCTGCGCAGCTGGTGCAGATCGGAGTGGCCGCACGCAGACTCAAGGGCCACGGGCTGGATGAAGGCATTTCCACCCGCCTGCTGGTGTATGCAGCAACGCTGATGCAGCGAGGTGTTGCGGCACAGGACGCCTGCCGCATGGCTTTGGTGCGACCTATCACCGACGACGCCGACATTCGCGCCACGCTGGACAACGCGATAACGGCTGTGTTTGCCTAAAGGTTCAGCGCCATGCTATCCGAGCGGCGCGCGCAACTCGACTGCGCCTTCACCGAGATAGACGCCGTCTTTGCGGACTGCATGGTCGAAGCACAAGCGCTGCTCTCTGCCCCGGCATTGGATGCCTACATCGAGAGTGCCCGTTTTCTGGGCAAGATGGGGCGCGGTGTCGAGCCCCTGCTGATCTTCCTGCAAAGCTGGCCACAGACTGCCAGCTTTGCAGGTGAGGCTACTCTGCCTGCGGTGATGAACACGGTACGGGCAATCAACCAGTCCCCCAATGGGCGCGCCATTGCGCCCTTGTTGCAATCCCTACCGGCTGTAGCACGCAGGCTGCCGGCGCCGGAATCGCTGCAGCACTATCTGGACCTGGCTTTGGAACTGCTCGTGCAAACCAGTGGGTCCATCCATGGCATCCACAAGACCTATGCCAGTCCCTGCCTGATTGCCTTTTTTGAACATGCACCCCAGGTACTGCAATCGCTTTCCATCGACGGCATGCGGACTTGGGCGCGATATGGTGTGCGCCACTACCACCACCATCCGGAACAGCAGCGACAGTACTTTTCCCTTCAATCCAGCGACAGCCTGGCCGTACTGCAACGCGAGCGCCACGGCACGCTCTTGGTAGACCAGTTGCGCAAGCTGGAGTTGTACCTACTGGCCTTGTGGCAGGACCAGGCGCTGTTGGTGTCCTACAGCACGACAACCGCGACCAGCGCCATGCAGCCCTACTACGACGCGATGGGCATGCGCTTGCCAGATGTGTATGGCGACACAGCCATCGTGTCTGGCCCTGACCGCTACCGCGCGGCGCTGGCCCACATGGCAGCCCATCGGCGCTGGAGCAGCGCGGTATATGCCGACAACTACAGCCCGGCGCAGCGCCTGGCCATTGAGTGCTTTGAAGATGCGCGCGTCGATGCGCTGAGCCTGCGCATCTATCCTGGTTTGCGACCGATCTTTCTTGCGCTGAATCCTGCCCCCGCTGTGGATGCCTGCAACCCGCTCACGCATTCCTGCTTGCGCCACCGCCTGGCCATGCTGGCACACGCGCTGCTATGCGCCATACCTGGTCCGTGGCCGCTGCAGCAAGCGGATTACGCGGACCCGGTCATGCGCGAGCACGTAAGGCGTTGGACTGTGGCGATGGAATCCAGTGACTCCAGCAGCTCCGACATGGCCGAATTGGCGATTGCCTATCTTGCCAAGACCCGCTGCCAGAGCGATCAGCAAGCCACCACCTGGTTTGCCGACAGCCAATGGGACTACCGCGACGACAACCGCCATCTGTGGAAGTTTCATGAACTGAGCGATGACGAAGAGTCATTCGAGACGCCCAAGCAAACAGTCGACACACAACAGCTGCAAAGCCTGCCGCCACGCCACTATTCCGAATGGGATTACCTCAGTCAAAGCTACCGACCCGACTGGGTCAGCCTTTTTGAGGGTCTCCATCCGGCCGCTCAGGGCAGTCACATTGACCTGGTGTTGGAAAAACACCGTGCCCTGGCAAAACGGCTGAAAAGAATGCTGGACCTGCTCAAGCCACACGAGCGTGTGCGCCTGCGCTACCAGGAAGAGGGCAATGAATTGGATCTGGATGTGGCCATTCGGGCCTTCACCGACCTTCAGGCTAAAAGTCAGCCGGATGGGCGTATCTGTGAGAGCCAGAGCAGCAACGGGCGTAGCATCGCCGTCACCTTGCTGCTGGACCTGTCCGAGTCGCTGAATGACAAGGTGCCGGGGTCTTCACAAAGCATTCTGGAGCTTAGCCAGGAAGCCGTGGCTTTGCTGGCCTGGACGGTGGATCAACTAGGTGACCCGCTGGCCATCGCCGGATTTCATTCGAACAGTCGCCATGATGTGCGCTACCTGCACATCAAGGGTTTTGGCGAGCATTGGGGAGATGCGGTAAAAAGCCGTATGGCCGCCATGCAGGCCGGTTTCTCCACTCGCATGGGCGCAGCAATGCGGCATGCAGCTCACACCCTGGCCAGCCAAAAGACCGATGTCAAACTGCTGTTGGTGCTGACCGATGGAAGCCCATCGGATGTAGACGTTAGCGATGAGGCACTGCTTGTTCAGGACGCACGGCAGGCGGTAAAAGAGCTGGCAACTCAAGGCATCACCACGTACTGCATCAACTTGGACGCAAAGGCAGACGCTTACGTCCGCGATATTTTTGGCAAGCAATACACGGTGGTGGATCGGATTGCCACGCTGCCAGAAAAGCTGCCCAAGCTATTTATGCGCCTCACAAAATAAGGCACTACATAGACCCTATCGATCCAGCAGTAGATCGGGCTTTCGAATGAAATAAATGCGCGATGCTTTGTTCGCTGGCTCGATGATGCCCTCGTGCGCCAACTTGCTGATCTCCCTGCTCACCGTCTCTAACTTGAGGTTCAACATCGCGCCCATGTCTTCGCGAGTAAACAGCGTGCAAGTCAGGCCGTCCAGAGGATTGCGCATCTTTCGTACCAGTGCGGCCACGCGCTGAGTGGCCGTACCGAAATTCAAATCAGCTAACCAATCGTCGGCATCCTTGAGCGCAAAATTCCACTTTTGCATCAACGTATGGTGCATGCGAAGGCTGCTTCCGCCCAGCCGGTGAATCACATCCAGAGGGATTCGACACACCGACACTTCCGTCAGGGCCACCGCCTCACTGTTATACCGTTGTGTCGCCAATGCCTCCAGACCCACCACATCCCCGGGGCGAAGTACCCGCACGATACGTTTGCGGCCATCCGCGGTCACACGCACCAGCTTGACCATTCCTGTGCGCAGCGTGAAGATACCCCGCGCCGCGTCACCCTCATCGTACAGACTAGCTCCGCCTTTGAACTCCAGGTCGTCAATGGGTGCGTGAATCAGCCCGAAGTCATGCTCATTCAAATCGGCGAACAAGACCATTTCCCGAATTGCACAATCCCGGCAATTGGATGTTCCCCTCCATGCTGAGTCAGTTTTAATTGGAATCATTGACTCAGGGGAATACGCCTACTATTGCCGCGCTACAGACTGCAATGGCCGTTTTTCCAGCGTCCATTTGTGCAAGGATCCATCATAGAGTTTCGTGTGTTTGTTTCCCAGCACCTCTGACATCACAAACCATGCGCTGGATGCCAGATGTCCGGTGTTGCAGTACGTAATAGCTGGACCCTGAGGGTCTACGCCGCTGGCTATAAAAATATCGCGGTAAGTGGCTGTGGGAAGCATGCGGGCGGCATCCCCCCCGGCCGTCACAAACAGGTCGCTTGAGACATTCTGGGCGCCTGGAATGTGTCCAAAGCCGAACACGACGTCACGTTTGCTTAAGCCCAAATACTGTGAGGAATTGCGCGCGTCAACCAATTGGGAAGACTTGTTAGCGATTGCTTTTTCAACGTCATCGGAAGTGGCCAACATGTCCATGCGCTCGGCCCTGCCGGTCCAGTTTCCTTCGGCTGCCTTGCTTGGACCGCTCACGACCTCACGCCCCTCGCTGATCCAAGCGCTGGTTCCGCCATTGACCAAAGTGATGTTGTCTTCACCAAAAACCTTGAACTGCCAATACAGCCGGGTTGCATCATTCAGATCGGTAGCGTCCTGGCCGGCCGGGACTATGACGATAGGCTTGCCATTTTGCACGCCCCAGCTACGCGCCATTTTTTCAAAATCAGCGCGCTCGGGCAACATGAATTTGACCTTGAGTCCGCCAATGGTTCGCTCCACACGGATCGTTTTTAGGTCGACTGAAACGGCATCGGCAATATGACCACCAAGCTCAACCAGTACCTTCTTCCCGGTCTTTTTGTCGGTTTCAAACTGCGGAGTGCCTGCAAAAGACTTGGCGTCGGGTCGAATGTCCAACACCGTCACATCGGCCTTGTTTTTGGACAGCCACTCGCCGTCCACTACCGAGCTGGGTACCTGCAATGCCGCTGCCCACTGTGACAGCGCCACTAAGGCGCTGGCTGCCATCCACTTCGTCGCTAATTTCATACGGATCTCCTTGGGTTGTCGTAAGTGCACACCTGGCCACGCAACGCCACTGCGTCATCGGGCCAAGATATGGGAAAAGAACTCCAGACTGCAATACTGCGGTCATTCATCGCCTGTGTGGGTGGGATTTGCCGCTGCTCACAATAGGTGCGCAGCGCCGTGTCACGGGCCAAGAGCATGTCTTGCAAGGGTTGCGCATAGCCGCGCACCAGGTCCGCTAACCAATTCGCCGCACCTGCCAAGGGGCCACGCACATCAAGCCTCAAGGTGTGCAAACCTCGCCCCATGGCAGCTCCGGACCGCCAGCGCTCGCCTGTGACCCATTGATTGCATGCAAACCAGGTCAGCGGTACACCGCGTGCATCCAACGACAAGCCAGCCACATGCGACAGCAGACCCCGGGTACTGCGTTTGAAGAGGTGGATGTGACCGTGCTCCTGCGGATGGCGTGGCGCGACTTCACCACCGCTGTCATGGGCGTGGTAGTAGAACTGCCATGCCGCGCTAGTGTCTATCGCATCGTTCCTGGGGTAGTGGTTCCAAGCCTGAAACGTCGCACTGCGTCCGATAAAGGGGAACAGCGTGGAACGTGACTTCTTTGCCAGCGCCAGTTGCCTCATGAGCGCAGATTGCATGGCTAACTGCGCTCCTTCAGTCACTGCGTTGACTTACCGGCGCAGGGATTGCTGCTGCCCCTCTTGCACTTGGCTCCAGCACAGGGGTTGTCGCTATCCGTCTTCGGACATTTGCGCTTGCCGCCACAGGGGTTACCCGAGCATGGGGCTGATGCTTGCTTGACAGGAGCGTCCGCAGCGCTGGCAGCCGGTGCTGCAGACAAGGTCAGCAAAGCGATGGCCAATGCGGCCGCCAAGGAGGCAGTATTTTTGCGAGCACGTTTCATGGATTTTTCCTAATGGTGGGAAGATTGGGTTTCTAGCGCGTGAGGGGTGGACCGGGCTCGGCGTTCGAACCACCCACCCAGATAGAACACGCCAATTGCCGCACCCACCAAGATGGCCAAGACCAACCATTCAGGCAGGCCCAGAAGCTGCGGCAACCGGTCGCCCTTAGTCAACTCACCTGCAGTGGTGAGAGGCTCCAACCAAGGAAATAGGCTTGCGAAGGCAAAGGTTCCAACCAGCAGACCGATAAAGAAGACCATCGCATCCACTCTTCCGGTCGTGATGCCCACCATCGCCGTTCCCGGACAATAGCCACCCACGGCAAAGCCCGCGCCAATGGCGGCGCCACCTGCCGCAATAGCCCAGAGGTAGGGGGAAGGGACATACATCCGGCTCGCGTCAACCAGTCCACCCAATTCCAACGCATACAGTCCCACCGCAGCGAACACAATGGCTGTGAACATGACCTTGAAAACCGACCAGTCCGTCAACCTGAACTGTGCCGTCAACTTACAGCCACTGCCAAAGCCCGCACGTTCCAACACAAAGCCAAATCCGAATCCCAGCAGGATGCCCGACACCGGCGCGCTCAAGTCCAATGCATTGCTCATTGCACACCTCCACCGGTGAGCCGCGATACCAGCAAGCCCGCTGCAAAGAATGCACCCAGGAATACAAAACCGGCTACGCCCAGAACCGCCGATCCGGAAAGGCCCACACCACTGGTGCAGCCTGCCGCAATGCGTGCGCCAAACCCCGCCAATATGCCTCCGACCACCGCTTTGAGCAAACGGGTTCCGCGTCCGGCAGAGGCAGCACCTTCTATGCGCCAGCGCATGCGCCCAGCCAGCCAGGCTGAGGCCAGGCCGCCCGCAAACACCCCGAGCACCTGCCAGCTGATCCAGGAGGACAGCACGGGCCCATCTTCAAGAAAGGACCCAAGATAGTCGTTCTTCAATGTCCAGGCCGGAAGCACAGACTCCCCTAACCACGCACTCAATCGTGTAGTGAAGCCGGTGGCTCCCAATCCATGCCCAGTGAGGACAAAAGTCAAAAGCAGCACCAGTCCCAGGGCAAATCCTGCCAACAAGTTGGGCCAATAGGGACGCTCAGGCGGATCACAGACAGGAATCGAAGGAGTGAACATAAATCTTTATATAAGCAATAACGATTATATGAATAATGACGCCATCCTAGCCAGAAGTCATGTGGTGTTTACCCTAGCTGATCGCGTTTCGAAAACTGCGTTTCAGGACGCCACCAACACCTTGGCCTGGCGAAGCCTTTCGTCCAGATACGCTCCGTAAAAGTCCGGGATGTAGCCGCCTGACATGCGCTCTACAAGCTCCACCCCACCGCGCCCAAAAAACAGAATCGTTGGGGCAACTCTGACCTGCATGGAACGAATCCAATCGTCGTGTGTTTGCATGATTCCCTGAAAGTTCTTGATAAGCTTCTTGCTTCGCATGTCGACCTGCACCACCGGCAATCCTTGTCGATCGTGCATGGGAATCAAGTAGTTTTCGCGCGCTACGCGGCAAAATGGGCAGCCTTCGAGGCTCACCATCACCAACAATGGGTTGCCAGTTGCCAATGCCTGGTGCAGTTCGTCTAAAAGCGACAAAGCCTCGGGCAGCTGTGGTAGCACAGCGTGCACCCGCTCTACCAAGACAGCGCAGACAGTGGCCGCAAGCAATCTACGACGAAGCAATTCCATCAGTTGGCCTCATGCTCAAGTAGCAGGTACGTGTTGTAGGCGTTCATGCGATTGGCGACCCTGAACAAAGGCAGATGTTCAAAGGCCGACCAGTCTGTGGCCGCGTAGGCACTCTCAAATGGTTCCATGTTCTTGGCAGCTTCTCCCATAGTGGAGCGCAGGTAAGACAGGTAATCCCGCGTGAGTTGCATGTCGGTGCGGGCATCTTTCGACAAGGATCCATGTCCAGGGACAATGACCTGGGCATCAAAACCCAGCAAAGTGTCCAGAGCCGAGATCCAGTGGCGGCTATCGGCCTGGCCCACGTAGGGAATGCGGCTGCGAAACACCAAGTCCCCCGCGAACAACACCTTCTCCGAAGGCAGGTAAATAGCGATGTCTTCCGGGGTATGCGCAGGACCCACAGGCCTTATTTGAAACTGCACGCCACCGACCGTGAGATTGGTGTCACCTGCAAGCCAATCATCAGCCTCTACCAAATGGGTTTGTGCATCAATCCACGGCGCCAATTCCTGCCGGGATGCTTCCAGGCGCAGCCTTGCCGTATCGGAGTTGAGGTACTCCTTGGCAGCCTTGTGGGCAACGATTTTTGCACCCACGGCCTTAAAGGCTTGCAGACCATAAATATGGTCTGCATGGTAGTGCGTGACTAAGACATGGGTGATGGGCAATGGAGTGATTTTTCGTATTTCGACGATCAAGCGCTCTGCCAATGCGGGAGACCCCAGCGCGTCAATGGCCACCACGCCAGCTGGCGTCACCACAAAGGCGGCATTGGAAATGAAATTCTGGTTTGCCTTCGAACCGAGGGCAGAAACACCTTCCACATACCATGCCGAGGCGGAGACGCGCTGTGGGCTCATCGCGGGAGCCTCCTGTGCAGCGCAAACCAGAACGACACACTGAAGGCACATGCCCAGCAGGGTGCGCCAACCAAAAAGTCTCCTGATACATGTCATATTGCACCTAAAAGTTTGCGCAGCGTCAAAGGATGAAATAGGTTAATCTACCATCATATAAGCAACAACTGAATTAGTAAGAACCACTATATGAACCTCACTGCGGTCGTGGAGCAATACGGCGAGAGCGCTGCTCTGGCAACGGGTGGGCTGTGCATTGGCATGCTTTTCGGCTTCTTTGCCCAACGCTCGCGCTTTTGCCTACGCTCGGCAGTCATCGAGTTTTGGCATCACAAATTGGGCGAAAAATTGTCGGTGTGGCTGCTCGCATTTTCCAGTGCGGTGGTCGGCGTGCAATTGTTGATCCTGTTGCATGGACTGGACGTCACCAGCGCGCGCCAACTTGCCGCGCGCGGCAGCCTGTCTGGTGCGCTGACAGGTGGCCTGCTTTTTGGTGGTGGCATGATCATGACGCGAGGCTGTGCAAGTCGCTTGTTGGTGTTGTCGGCAAATGGCAATTTACGTGCGCTTCTATCCGGCCTGATCTTCGCTGTGACGGCTCAGTCCGCCCTCTCCGGTGCACTGGCACCGCTGCGCAACACCATAAGCGCCTGGTGGACAGTAGACGGCGGAAGCGCACGGGATTTGCTCGCCATTACAGGAGCGGGACATCTTGGGGGCTTGTTGTTTGGGATGCTATGGCTCGCAGCCGGCTTGTACGTTTCCATTCGCAGCGGCTGGGGATTCTGGAAATGGGTCGGTGGTATAGGCGTCGGCTTGACCATTGCTGCAGGCTGGCTGTTCACGTACCTGATTTCCACCAATACTTTCGAGGTGGTCCAGGTGCAGGGACTCACCTTTAGTGGCCCCTCGGCAGAATGGCTGATGCGGGTGTTGTCATCACCGGCACCGGCCATCGGCTTTGACTTTGGCCTATTGCCCGGGGTTTTTGCAGGATCATTCCTGGGTGCCTGGATGGGTCGTGACCTCAAGCTTGAAGGTTTCAAGGATGGCTACAGCATGACACGCTATATCTTAGGCGCCATGCTGATGGGCTTCGGTGCCATGCTGGCAGGGGGCTGCGCAGTAGGTGCAGGGATGACGGGGGGCTCTATCTTTGCGTTGACAGCTTGGTTGGCACTGTTGGGCATGTGGGCGGGCGCGGGCGTCGTTGATCGACTGCTAGACACCCATCCGTTGTCCGAATCCGCGGCACCACAAACGGCGATGCCCTTGCGCGCTACGTAGAGAGCACTTATCGCTGCGCGCGAGTCGTCAAATCCTTGAGTGCTAAAGCCCTTTCGGCCAAGACGTTCATTCGCTACTGCTTATATTGATATAACATGCGGACTCGGGCACAACAAGTTGGGGATAAACCCACGGTGGTCGACGGCCACTTCACACGGCCATCCGCAATCAATCTGACAGGAGACGAACCATGTTCAAATTTTTCTTTTCGCTTGTTCTAGCGATGTGTTTTAGCATCGCCCAGGGGCAAGATATCAAAGTGGTCTACCACGTCAACACCGGCGTGGAGACCGCTTCGGCCGTGCTGAACAACATTCAAAACCATCTGACTGCTGACCCTAAGGTAAAGATCGTGGTCGTAACCCACGGCCCAGGCATTGACTTCTTGTTGCAAGACGCGAAAGACAGCAAGGGACGCGAGTTCAGTGCTTCAGTCAGTGACTTGTCTGCAAAAGGAGTGTCATTTCGTGTTTGCAACAACACCTTGCTTAGTCGAAATATTAACCCTGACAAACTGCTGATGGAGACCAGCATCGTCCCGTCCGGTGTGGCAGAAGTTGCACGACTTCAAGCCAAAGAAGGTTATGTCTACCTAAAGCCGTGAGGCATCTTCAACCTGTACACAAACGGCCTTGCACAGGTTGACGATCTGCTCGTTGGCGATGCGATAGTAGATTTGCACGCCATCCCGTTGCTTGGAGAGTACACCGGCCTTGTACAGGGTATTGAGGTGCTGCGACATGTTGGGCTGTGTCGTGTCTATCTTGCTCAACAAGTAACTAACATTTTGTTCGCCTTCACACAAACAACTGATGATTTTTAGCCGCATAGGGGCCGACATCACGCGAAACAACTCCGCAGCCTTGTCAAAAACATGATCTGGCTTGTCCAATTCCGAACGAAATTTTTTGCGGGTACTACTCGCCATATGAAATTACAGCCTCTTTAGGGGCACTCTGATTGCACATTGCATGGCGTTAGTATAAGTGACCCTGCATGTGTCGTTTGTCAAAAACATACAAGTCCAACACATGTGGGAATCGGCTGCCCGGATGGAAGTCGTCCTGCCGATGGACAGACACCTTCTGGGTCACGGAGGATGTCAAGCTAGTTGTCGCCCAAGAGTAAGTGTTAAGCAGCTTTTTTGTGTTCTTTACATTCAGCCCTTCGATGGGTTTTCTCAGCGCTGGACTGGTCGGGGTTGAGGTGAACAGCCTTGATGGGTGCCCAGTTTCTGGTGGGCCCGCTCCAGCGGTTCGGGGCAGCCTTTTTGGCGGCCTCGTAGACGTCCACGCGGCGCAGTAGCAACTCATCCTCAAGACCTTCATGTCGTTTGTGTGGCGTTACAAAGCGGATAGCGCTGTGGCGGTGTTCCTGGTTGTACCAGCGCACGAACTGGCCCACCCATAGTCCACCGCCCGCCGCAATGGTCGGCTAATCCGCCTCCGCTTCAGGCCAAAGGTCTGGGAAATAGAACCGCAGTGCTGAGCGAGGTATCGCAAAACGAAGGGCGCCATAGGCCGAATCGGTTGCCAGGTAGCCCGTCTTCAGCAGCGTGGAGATCAAGTCGGTTGCCACACGCTCGCCAAGGCCGGTCATCTGCTTGAATGCCGCGCGCCCCATTTCGGAATTGGTGCTGAAGAGATAATGCAAAGCAAGGGCTGCCTCTTTGCGAACACCAGATTTTTTTGATTCCTCAAAGATCAGCGCAGCCTGAATTCGCTCGCGCATGGAGCCCACATCAAGCAATTTGCTCATGAAACGCACCTGATCAATGCAGGTGTCGAGTGTGTAGTGGATCCAATCGATCAAGCCGGCTTCCGTTAGATTGCCTCGACCGTCCAGGTCACCTCGGCGATGCTCGTCTGCCGCCCTCAGCATCGCCTTGTAAGTCTCCTCCGTGCGCGCAAATCCCCGTAGTGGTGACCACAGCCCATTGGTAAGACCCTGGGCGTGCAAGGCCAAATGGGTGTGCAATCGTGTAACACGACCGTTTCCATCCAGGAAGGGGTGCACCCATGCCAGCCGGTGATGGGCAGCTGCCAGGGCAACCACCGAAGCCTCGCCTCGCCGGCTTCGGCCATAGACCGTCTCCCAGCGGCTCAAGAACGTCGGCACCGCCGCGGCAACAGGTGCTTCGTGGATGCCAACGGCCACCGCACGGGTTCGAATATGGCCGGGCTCGAGTAAGGAGCCGTCCACCAATGTCAAATCCTCCGGCGTCAGTCCACCAAACAACTGGAGGTGCATCCATTCAAGTGCTGGGGTCGAGTACAGCCATGGCACCACGCTTTCGCCCGCAGCCAATTTCTCTTGGATCAGCCGTTCACACGAGATTTCAGTATCGATATGCGCTACCGCCAGTCTTTGCCGACGGGCCACACTGGATTCCTTGGAGAAGTCCTTGCGCAAGGCCCGCTCAATGTCGGACGGACGGGTGTGCTCCCCTTCAATCCGGTTGGTGTAGTACGAATTCATACTGCGCAGGAGATCACGCAACTGCGTTGCGGCGGCGGGCGCAGCAGATGCGCCAAGGCTTGCCGCCCCCCGAATCAGATCACTGGCCTTCTCCAGCAAGGGCTCCATGTGGCGCTCTTGCGGAAGCAGCGGCTCGAACTGATGTGGGGCATCGTATTGCTTGATGATCTGCAATTTCATCTGCGAGATATTACGCTAGATTTATTCGTTGTGAAATACAGATTTTTTGCGAGTCTATTTGCGAGATTGATTGCGCCAATAAACTGGCACTTTTTTACTTTTCGCGCTTGGGTAGAGCTTGCTTCACAGCGAACTCCAAAACATCCTCCAATGTATGTTTTATTTCTGGATTTTTTCTCAAGTTTTGATGACCCATTGATGTCTTGCCAAGCAATCCGGCCTTGGCCAGCTTCATTTAAAAGGGCCACAAGGGCATCGGCTGAAGCAACTGTCATGCTCCACCTCAACGCCGTGCTGGACGCCTAGCAGGGCGCCACCTGCGTGATCGCGTTGTCGACAGCGACGACATTGCCCGCACCGTTTCAGGCCTTACCGACCTGCTGGGCTTGGCCATCCAGGTTCCGCGCATGACCTCAGCCGACCCATCACTGACGGCCAGGCTGCAAATCTTTAAGACTGCTTGTGGCTCTTGGCGGTTGCTCGAATTGGTGAAATCATCGCCAGAAAGCTGACCTTGACGCGCGCCGCATCCCAGTCGATCACTAACATTGCGACATCGCTTTCGTCCGCGATCATGCAAAGTAATGCATCATCCGCATCGTCGTCCAAGGACTCCTTCGGCTCGGTCTCATGACTTGCCAGGACCTCAACGTAGACATCCAAGCTCAACGGCTTGCGTCTATACAAAGCGTCTTCGAGTTGGTTTGCAATCTTCTTTTTGCTGACCATGTGCCGACTCACAGACCGAGTTCGCTATGCGACCCGATGCGCACGAGCTGCAAAACATCGGCACCCGGCTTCCGGTAAATCAACACCAGGTCGGGTTTGACGTGGCAGTCCCGATGGTCTTTCCATTCGCCGGTCAGAGCATGGTCGCGGTGCTTTCCTGCAAGTGGCAGATCATTGGCCAACGCTGTAATGATGTCAGTGAAGTCAACTTGCAGCGTCTGACGGTGCGGACCCTTTGCCTCGCGTTTGAAATCACGTTTGAATTGACCGGTTGGTTCAATCGTCCGCATTCAGGTCTGCCATCAAATCCTCGACAGTGCCAAACGACTTTAGTCCCCCACGGCGCGCTTCCATCATCGCCTCAATGGTGACTGCATTGGGCACCAGTGGCTCGAAGGGCAACGCCTTTTCGCGGGCAATACGGGTCAGCATCATCCGAAAAGCATCGGACACGGTCAGCCCCATCGCCGCCAGCACGGCGCTGGCCTCATCTTTGATGTGCTCGTCGATACGAGCGCGTACAACTGCATTGGCAGACATGGCACTTTCTCCTTAGGCTGAGCTACATTGTAGCTCACGCGATCAGGGCCGACAACCCAATGGCTATGGGATCCCTTCAAGCCATACGTCGCCTACTCAAATCCTCAGTATTCACAGAGCTGGGCAGAATCTGTTGGCGCCGACACCAATTTGACCCAGGCTACCGATTTTCGTTGAGTAACTGGCCGGGAACCCCCATCTTGCCGCGATAGTCCATCGCTGGCATCGTCAGCCGCATGGAACCAATCCCCAACTTTTTAGAAGTCGCCCAGCGCCGGCCCAGCGCACCATTGATCCGGCATGGCAAAGAATTCTGGCCACAAGCAGTGCGTGACCACGAGACTTCAGGACTCAGCCTGAGCCAGTTCTGTCTGGAGCGCGGGTTTGCCAAGGCAACCTTTTTCCAATGGCGCAAGGCGTTGAAGCAGCAGGCACAGTCCGCATTGTCGGCATCACGGCCAGAGACCCAATCGCTACCCGGTTTCCTGGCTGTGCCATTGGGCTCAGTGCAGACCAGTGGGGCCACTGCGCCGGCTCCGCTTGCAACGCGAAGTGATGCCGAACGTCACTGCAATGACGCCAAAGTAGCCATCAAGCTCGGTGGCGTTGATGTGGTCCTCAGCGGCCACTATGCCGATCGTGTCATGCGCATCATCACCGAGCGCCTGAGCAGCGGCGGCTTTCGGTAGGGCTGGCCATGCTGGTCAATTCCAACACCTGCGCATGGATCTGCGAGCATCCGGTGGACATGCGCAAGTCTATTGATGCCCTGGCCGTTCTGGTGGAGCCCCTGTTCAACGCCAACCCGCTTTCGGGCCATCTCTTTGTCTTTCTGTGCCGCCACCGCATCCGCGTCAAGATCCTCTACTGGGACCGCACCGGCTTTGCACTTTGGTACAAGCGCCTGGAAGGTGCGCGCTTTGCACACCCCGGCGAGATCGCCAAGACAGGCCTGAACATGGCGCAGTTGTCGGCCTGGCTGGAGGGCATGCCGATTGCGCAAAGCAGCTTCAAAACGGTGCACGCAACGCGCGTCAGTTGAGCCGTTTTGGCGGGTAATGTCCGCTCTCTGCAAGGGCGTTTTTGTTGCCGATTTCTCCTATGATTTCGTCAACGTCTGCACTCCTAAAACGTTAATAGGAGATGCTCGCTTTAGCCCCTTTGAACGTCGACATACTGCCTGATGATTGTGCAGTTTTGAAGGGGCTCCTGGTCAAGCTGCATGCGCAATATGGCGCCGCCATTGAAGCCATGCACCAGCAGATATTGAAGCTGCGTCATGCCCAGTTTGGGGCCAGCAGTGAACGCCTGAGCACCCAAACCGATCTCTTCGCAGAGATACTCGATTGGCCACTGCCGCCCGTGGTCAAGCAAAAGATTTCATACGAGCGCCAACGCAAGGGCCGCCCTGCATTGCCCAAGGACTTGCCACGCCAACGCATCGAGTACCACCTCGATGACCAACAGATGGCCGAATTCGATAGCGTCAAACCCATTGGCGAGGAGGTGAGCGAAACCCTGCAGTACACGCCGGCACGTCTGGTGGTGCTGGAGCATGCCCGCATCAAGTACGCCTGCACCAAGGACGGCCAGAGCACGGTGCGCACCGCCTATGCCCAACCATCGCCATTGCCCAAGTGCAATGCCGACGCCAGCCTGCTGGCACAAATACTGACGGCCACCTTTGCAGACCACGTGCCGCTGAACCGTCAGTCCATGATTTTTGGACGCCACGGCTTTCCTGTACCGCGCTCCACCTTGGATGACTGGAAGCTTGGCAGTGCCGAGTTGCTTGAGGTCCTGCGCTCGCCGCTCATTGCGCACACCTTGTCGGCACCACGCCTGCATAGCGACGACACCACCGTGCAACTGCGCGATGCCAGCAAGGACACCACACACACCAGCAGGCTGTGGGCCTATCTGGGTGCCGGTCAGCGCCAGGATGACCAGGGCCAATGGGTAGAGCATCCACCCTCGGTCGTCTTTGAATTCACCAGGACACGTCAGGGTATCCATCCGCAGCGGTTCCTGAAGGACTACCGCGGTTACCTGCAGATTGACGCCTATTCGGGCTACGACGCCTTGCTCAAATCCGGTGACATCGTGGCCGTCGGTTGTATGGCGCATACCAGACGGCATTTCTTTGAGGTGGCCCGCAAAGTGTGCGAAAACGCACCGATGATTGCAGCGTCGCCGCTTTGTCCTTTGAGCGCAATTTCCAACGCGATCTGTTGCCGACGGGGAGCACCTTCTTTTGCGAAAATCTTAAGGGCACCAGTGATGTACATCACCGCACGCCCCGCACGGCACGCATACTGCTCGTCGGGAAGGTCCGCTTCAAAGATGGGTTCCAGCACCAGCATTGCTGCGGTCCCCCTGTCCCCGAGGGTCGAAATACCCAGCGGCCTGAGCTTGCCGTTGGCTTTCGGAGTAAACACTCGTCTAATTGGTTCCGGTTGATATTTCTCCGTCTTGAGTGCAAGCGCCAGTTCGCCAAGCCAGCTCAGCACGCCGTACTTCTCGACTTCCTCAAAGTCCTGTCCATCCACGCCCGGTGCGGCCTTTTTAGCTCGGCACTGGTTCCATGCAGAAAAAGAATATTTGATCTGTACATCTTGTCGTACAGCGCATAGAAGCGGTACCCAGCTTCCGACTTCGCTTTCGCGTGTAACGCCGTCTGCAGTTTCTGAACGGTAATCGGAGTTGATAGGTTGCCCAATCTCCCGCTCCTTTCCACGTGTTGCGTCTGTCTTGAACTAAGGCCCCTTCCCTCCACTGGCATTACCCAGCTTGCGCGGCTGGGTGACATGCACCCTATTACGTGACTTTAAATGGGTGCACCGGTCCTTGGGGCTTCCGGGACCGCATGTAAATCGGCATTGAGTTTATCGACGATCGGGGCCCAGGCAGCGTCCAACGTCTCTGCTTCGCGCAAAAAGGACGCCTGGGAGGATGTCCAGCAAGTGGCTTCGTGTAGGAGCGTGCCACCCAGCAGTCGTCCATGCAATTCAATGAATTTTGCAATGCCTGCGTCGTCGCTGACCTCGCCCAGTTGTTTAAACAGCGTGGTCATGTTCTTTTCAATAAGTTCCATTATCGATCCATGGTTTCTAGCAGTTGCTGCTCATTGTGAGGGCCAGTTCATCCACCGTCTGTGTCATAGGGAACAGACAGCCCAAGACCTAACCCTTAAAAATAATGGGTCCGGGCATCGACCGATGAACGGAAAATACCAGAAAGCAAAGCCATGGATGCGAACCAAATGCGGGTGATCTTGGGTGCCTCAAGTTTGAGGCTCTACGTGGCTGCGCCAAAGGTATTTCACGTTTTGGGTATCGTTCGCTGTGGAATGGAATACGGACTCCTGGCCACCAACGCGGAGGGTGTCTATTGTCGCGTGAACGGCTCTCAGAGCGTGGCATTGGACAGCAGTCACGTGCATCGCGCAATAGAGCGGTCCTACGGGGCGGGTGGCCGGCTCACCACCAGTTCGGCCAACTACGCAGCCACACATGCGAATAGGAATCCATTGGTGATTCCGACGGCGCCGGTCATTCCACAAGTCATTATTCGCAAAGACCGTCGGGTGCCGGAGTTCACGGTGAATGACAGACAAAGCATGCTTGCTGTCGCCGCCTAGGCGCATTTTCTCGGATGTGGTTTGGTGCACAGACAACAGCATGCGCTCCACCCCCAATACTTGGGATTATTCGATTCTTAACCAATTTGAATTCACCATGAAAATCATTTTCTTGCCTTATCTGGAATGCCTTGGCACTTGGAAAGATCGATCTGCCTCTAGGAATCCAACCCATGCTCTTTGAACCGATCTGCATCCATTCACTCCGACTCGCGAATCATTTGGCCATGGCTCCGATGACCCGAAGCCGGGTAACGCCGCAGCACACGCCCGATGCGCTCATGGCCACCTATTACGGCCAGCGTGCATCGGCGGGACTAATCATCACCGAAGGCACTTCACCCAGTGCCAATGGATTGGGCTATCCACGCATTCCCGGGCTGTACGACACGGAGCAGGTGGATGCATGGAAGGCGACGACTGCCGCCGTCCACGCACTAGGCGGAATAATTTTCGTCCAGCTGATGCATTGCGGCCGGGTTGCGCATGTCGCCAATCTGCCGGTCGGCGCCGAGGTGCTTGGGCCGACGACGGCGGTTTGTCCAGGGGACATATTCACCGACAACTTGGGCATGCAGCCCTACAGTCCGCCACGCGCCATGACCATCCACGACATTGCCCAGGTCAAGGAAGACTATGCGAACAGTGCCATGCTGGCCATGCAAGCGGGCTTTGATGGCGTTGAATTGCATGGTGCCAACGGCTACTTGATCGAGCAGTTTCTCAACCCGCTCATCAATACCCGCACCGATCTGTATGGCGCGGGCATTGAGGGACGCAATCGCCTGGCGCTGGAAATTGCCAGCGCCACCATCGGAGCCATCGGGGCCGACAAAGTGGGCATGCGGCTCTCCCCCTATGGCGTATTCAACGGCACGGGCGACTTTCCCGAACTGCGTGCGCAGTTTCTGGCACTGGTCCAGGGCCTGTCCGAACTTGACCTGCTGTACCTGCACCATGTAGACCACTCGTCCATGGGCGCGCCAGCCATACCGGCCGACTTCACGCTGGCGCTGCGTCAGGCATTCAACGGTGCTTTCATCCTCTGCGGCGGCTTTAACCGCGTAACTGCAGAACAAGCTCTGCGCGACAAGCGCGCCGATCTGATTGCCTTTGGCCGACCTTTCCTGGCCAATCCAGATCTCGTAGAGCGGCTGCGCGAGGACGCTCCACTAAACATCCCGGACATGGCGACTTTTTACGCGCCTGGCACCAATGGCTACACCGACTACCCCACGCTACCCACCGTCACAGGACAACCCCAATGAAAGCACTCGTCTATACCGCCCCAAACAAGATGGCTCTGGAGGATCGACCCAAGCCGGTCATCACCGCGCCCACAGACGCCATCGTCAAGGTGACCCGAACCACGATCTGCGGCACCGACCTGCACATTCTGAAGGGAGATGTTCCGACCTGCACGCCCGGCCGTATCCTGGGTCACGAAGGCGTGGGTATCGTTGATGCGGTGGGCTCGGCTGTCACCGCGTTCAAAGTGGGAGACCCGGTGTTGATCTCTTGCGTCAGCGCCTGCGGCAAATGTGCCAACTGTAGACGCCAGATGTATTCGCACTGCAGCACCGGCGGCTGGATTCTGGGCAACAGCATCGACGGCACCCAAGCGG
>Ga0118677_10001564_pt1 | contig 48124 bp, 42 predicted proteins | sample AliMusrvi5mmetaG_FD_86154 | JGI IMG/M metagenome (GOLD analysis project Ga0118677, IMG submission 86154) | reverse complement strand
CAATTGAAACTGGAACAAATGGTTGAATCTCGCACCAAAGAATTATCTAAAGTAAACTCGCAACTTCAAATACAACTTGAAAAAGAAAAAGAACAAGAAGCCATTCTCAGTTATTCAGAAAGTTTGAACAGAACGACGATCAATTCCATCAATGATTATATTTTAATTTTCGACAAATCACTTACTGTTTTAATGGCGAATAATGCGGCATTAAACTTGTTTTCAAAAACAAAAGATTTGAAAAACACAAATATTATAGGGCAAAATATTGAAATTATATTACCAGTCATAAATAAAAAATATGCACCTAAAATAAAAAAAGTTTTTGAAACAACAACTGAAATTAAATTTGAAGGTTCTACTGACAGATTTGAAGGTGTAATGAAATTTTTCGAAATCACACTTTCTCCTATACAGGTTGAAAATAAAGTTGAACGCATTGTTTTATTTGCTCGTGATATTTCAAAAATAAAAAAGGTTGAAGAAGAAATTTTACAAAACTTGGAAAAAGAAAGAGAACTGAACGAGCTAAAATCAAGGTTTATTTCAATCATTTCGCATGAATTCAGAACACCGCTTGCAGGCATCCAGTCTTCAATTGAACTAATTGAAAAATACAATGAAAAATTAGAAAAAATAAAAAAGGAAGAAATATTTCATACAATTTATAAATCTATAAAACATACCATTACTCTGCTCGATAATATTTCCATCATCGGCAAAGAACAAAGCGGCAGGTTAAAGATTTCACTCAGTTTATGCGATATTGAAGGACTGTGTAAAATATCAATCAGCGATGTATGTGCTAAATATAAAAAAGAAGCCAATATTCATATGGATATTGCTCAAAATATTCACGCAACGATTGATGAAGAGCTGATGCGACAGGTGCTTGTCAATCTGCTTTCAAATGCTGTAAAATATTCAACGCCGCAGCAACAAGTTGATTTAATTACACAAATAGAAAATAATCAATTAAAAATAATTGTAAAAGATAAAGGCATTGGTATTCCTGAAAATGATTTAAAGTATATATTCGACGCATTCCACAGAGCTTCCAACGCTGAAAAAATTAAAGGCACCGGACTGGGATTGACCATCGTAAAACAATGTGTTGAACTTCATAAAGGCATCATTCAAATCAATAGCAAACTCAATGAAGGAACGGAAGTAATTGTAAAAATACCATTAAATGCTGATGTTAATATTTAAAAATATTTGCAGAAAAATCAGAATATTTAATGCTTACTCCTGTAAGTAGGAGAATATATTAATTTTGGCGGATTGTTGGATGGCGCTTATATTATTTCTGTTCATCAAACGGTTCTTAAACAATTTATCCGCCGAGATGGTCGTATTCCCGCATCCATCAAGAGTTTCAGAAATTAACACTATTTCATTCTCGTTATTTTGAATTAATATTTTTTATCTATAAATATAGTAGAAATACGATGTATTTTTAGTAATAATACTATATGCCGATTCCTTCATTTATTCTAATTTTAAACCATCTTTTCAATAACATAATAGATACTCAAAAATTAACGACCATATTTTATCAATTCTATTTTAAAATTCATTAAATTTATGGAAGATATTTTAAAAATAATTTTACTTATTTTGATACCGGCAATAATAATGTTTGCTAGTACATATCTAAAATATAAATATGGCAATAAATTAAGACGTAGATTTAAAAACGCTAAAAATAATTCAATCATAAAATGAAAAAAAAAATAGCGATTGTTGAAGATGATAAATCAATTCGTGAAAATATTGCTCTTTTTTTAGAAGAAGAAGGATTTGAAGTTTTTACTGCTGAAAATGGTTCAAAAGGAGTCGAATTGATTAATAAAAACCTTCCTGATCTTATTCTATGCGACATTTCAATGCCGGTGATGGATGGATATGAAGTGCATACGTCTCTTCAAAAAAATATAAATACAGCTTCAATTCCTTTTATTTTTCTAACTGCCAAAACGCAGAAATCAGATTTGAGAAAAGGCATGAACATGGGCGTTGATGATTATATCACCAAACCTTTTGTTTTTGATGATCTCTTACATGCAGTAAAATCGAGGATTAACAAACAATCAACCCTATTAAAATTCAGCGAGGAGAACTATCGTGTAATGATTGAAAATACGCTGACAGGTATTTTTATTATCAGTAATGATATTTTTAAATATGTTAATTCAACATTTTCAAAAATTATTGAACTGGAATCATCAAAATTGATTGGCAGTTCAGTGGAAACAGTATTTACAAGTCCTACGTTTATCAATAATATAAAGAAAAGTATTCAAGACAAAGATAAATTTGTATATGAATATCTTTATATCAATCCGAAAGGAGAAAAAAAATATCTTGATATTTATGGCGGTCCAATACGATTTGAAAATACAAATTCATTTTTCGGCATTGTTATTGACAATACTCAACGAAAACATTTTGAAAAACTTCTTCAGGAAAATATTCTTTTAACAGAAGAAAGAGAACGAAAACGTTTTTCAGAAGACCTTCATGATGGGCTTGGACCGCTGATGTATAATATAAAACTACACATTGATCTGATTAAACTAAAAACCCAAAACATTCCTGAATTAGCTGAAATCACAAACAATGTGAATGACATGATTATTTCAGCGATTGATTCAACAAAAGAAATTGCTTTCAATCTGAATCCGGCTATTCTTGACGATTACGGATTATCCAATGCAGTCAATAATTTCATTGAAAAAACAAAAAAAATTGATACAATAAATATAAAATTCAGTTCTAATCAGAATGGAAATAAAATCAATAAAACCTGTGAAATTAATTTTTACAGAATAATCACCGAACTCATCAATAACAGCATTAAACACGCTGAAGCACGCTCTATCAATATCAATTTAAAGATAGATAAATCGCTGATTATTCTTTATTATTTTGATAATGGCAAAGGAATTAGCGAGGAAACAAAAAGCAAAGAAGGTTTTGGACTGAAAAATATCGAAGCAAGAATCAGAACAATGGATGGAACTTTAGAATTTTTAAATACCATCTCACATGGATTTAATATCCTCATTACTGTTGATCAGGATCAAATTAACAATAACGTCTCAATTTAATCAAAATTGAAAAACGTTTATTTTAATAAAATCCTTACTTTTATACCTAAATCATTCATCAGAATTTATGGAACCAATTAAAATCATTATTGTAGATGACCATACTTTGTTGCGCAAAGGATTATCACAAATTCTGAAAGAATACAAACATCTTGAAGTGATTGGTGAAGCTGCTGATGGAAAAGAATTCTTGAAACTATTGAACAGCTTAACACCTGATATTGTTTTCATGGATATTAAAATGCCCAATCTAAATGGGATTGAAGCAACAAAAGAAGCTTTAATTAAAAATCCGGCATTAAAAATTATTGCTTTAAGTATGCATGAAGACGAAGAATATGTTGAGTCAATGATTCATGCGGGTGCAAAAGGATTTATCCTTAAAAAAGCCGGTGTTGATGAGCTTTTGAAAGCAATTGAAGTCGTTTCTTCCGGAGGAAATTATTATTCTTCCGACATCTTATCTCTTTTTACAAAAAAAATAAATGCACCAAAAGAAAATGATCAGATTCTTTTAAATGCAAGAGAAAAAGAAGTATTGAAGTTGCTTTGCAAAGGATTTTCTACTTTGGAAATTGCAGAACAAATGCTGCTCAGCCCGCGAACAATAGAAAGCTATCGAACCAATCTGTTGGAGAAAACGAATTCCAAAAACACAATTTCACTTGTTTTATATGCCATAAAGAATCACATTGTTTCTGTTATGACTGAATGAAATCAATGTGTATCAGTCTTTTCCATTAATTTAATCTGAAGAATTGTTTTGTATGATAGATGATTTGATTTCCTTTTTCGTCAGTAATATTAAATAAAATGAATTTCTCACCATTTACAATTTTAAACTCAGCATCAGGTCTGAAGCCATAATTTAAAAATGCAGGTAATAATAAAAAATCTTTATTCATGAGTACAACGAAAAGTGTTTGGATTTAATAACAAATATAATCAATCTAATTAGGGAATGCAAACGTATATCTACTAATAATAATCGTATAAACACGTGTTTTTTTTAACAACTAATTTAACTAAATGAAAATAAATGATATAATAATCAATATATTATTTTACGGAAGTGAGGATGATAAAAAAATAATTAAAAATTCTCTTGAACTTTCTACAGATTTTAATTTTAAAATCGCTTGTAAATCGGAAATTGAAAAAATTATAAATCATATTCAGGAATCAACATATGACATTATTATTTTCAAAATTGCTTTTGCAAAAGATACAGAAATAAATAATTTAAGCAAAATATTAACTCATATCGAAACACCTGCTATTATTATAACTGATGATATAAAATCATTATCAAAAAATAAATTCATAAAAGAAAAGTCAGATAAAATTCAGCTTACAAATTCTACGGATACAAATCAATTATCTTGTGCAGTAAGACTTGCAATGAATAATAAAAAGTTTCAAGATCAACAGAAACAATATCTTGAGCACTTGTCATTATTGTCAGATACTATTACCAAACTGAATCATTGCGAAGATTTCAAAACTATTTATGAAATACTCATTGATAGTTTAAAAAAAATTATTCCAAATGAAATCATAATTATCAACGAATCATATGACAAGGAAACCATTCGAGTTGCAGAAAGTTATAATCTGGATAAATATCTAAATACACTTAAAAAAATTATTGGTTATGATATTTCTCAATCTGTTTATCATATTAAAAATATTACTAAAGAAGAAATAGATAGATATTCTTCAGGAAAAATTGCAGTGATGTCGCTATATAATTTATTGACACGAAGTGTGCCGGAAATTATTTGTCGCTCAATTGAACAAATATTATCATTAAAAAAGATTTATGTAACAGGCTTCGTTTGGGAAAATGAATATTTTGGAGGAGGAATAATTGTTGGATGCAAACAGGAACTTAATGAAAATATTCAACGGCTTATTGAAGTTTTGACCGGACAAGCTTCAATAAAAATTCATAAATTAGAAACAGAGTTTAAGCTTAAAGATAGTAAAGAAAAATATAGACACTTGTACGAAAACATGCGCGAAGGCATTGCTGTGCATGAATTAATTTACGATGAAAACAGAAATGTTATTGATTATAAAATAACTGATGTCAATCAAGCATTTGAAGAAATAACAGGATTTCAAAAAGGAAAAGTTTTAGAAATACATGCAACTAAATTATATAAAACAGAGACAGCACCTTTTATTGATATCTATAAAGAAGTTGCTTTAAATGGAGTTTCTCGAACCTTTGAGACTTATTATCCACCAATGAAAAAATATTTCAACATCTCTGTTTTTTCAACATATAAAGAAACTTTTGTTACTGTATTTACAGATATTACAGAAAGCAAATTAGCAAATGATGCGTTAAAAGAATCAGAACACATGTATCATTCTTTAATTGATGTATTACCTGATGGAGTAACTGTTTCTGATGAGACAGGAAAAATAATTTATGCTTCACCAAAAACGGCTGAAATATATGGTATTGATAGTATTGAAGAAGCATTAGGTACTAATCGGATTGATTGGATTGCTCCTGAATCAAAAGAAAAAGCTGAAAAAAACATCAACGCATTATTGGAAAATAAAATTATTGATGATAATGAATATATTTTGCTTAAAAAAAATGGAGAAAAGTTTTATGGAGAAGTTAATGGAGCTCTCTTAAAGGATTCGCAAGGAAAACCCAAAGGGTTTGTTACTGTTCATCGCAATATTACTGAACGAAAACTTGTAGAAGAAAAGCTTAAAAAAAGCGAAGAACTTTTTAGAAAAATATTTGAAGAAAGTCCAATTGGTATTGTCATGCTTGACGAAGATCTTCATTTAATTAAAGGAAACAGCGCGTATGCGCAAATGCTTGGTTATACTGAAGATGAACTTTTAAAATTATCGCTTAAAGATATTACTCATCCTAATCATATCGCTACAGATATTGAAAACATTAAGAAACTATACAAAGGAGAAATTTCTGAATATAAAATTGAGAAACGATATATTAAAAAAAATAAAGAAGTTATTTGGGGTTTGCTTTCTTTTTCTAAAATTACAGATAAAGATAACAATCTGCTTTATTATTTAGGAATAGTCGAAGATATTACAACGCGAAAAGAAATTCAATCAACCCTTGAACAGCTTGTAAAAGAGCGCACACGCGAATTGTTCAAAGTGAATAAAATACTTCAGGAAGAACTTGAACTGAAGAAAAAACAAGAATATAATCTCCGGTATTCTGAAACGTTGAATAGAACGACTATCAACGCTTCTCACGATTTTATTGTTATTATTGACAAAGATTATACTATTTTAATGATCAATGATGCGGTTAAAAATTTGTTATCAGAAATAAAAGAATTTCAAAATAAAATAATTGTAGGGGAAAAACTCAACATCATTACCAATGATAATATAAAGCTTTTCTATTCAAAAATTGAAGAAGTTATTCAAACAGGCTCTGTTATTAAGGAAGAAATGAATTTTAATTTATTTGCCAATCATAAAATGTATTTGGAAATAACTTTAACTCCAGTTTATATTAATAATAATATTGAACATATTGCCATATTTGCTCACGACATTTCTAAAATAAAACAAGTAGAAAAAGAAATAAAAAACAACTTAGAAAAAGAACGTGAACTCAATATTCTTAAATCAAGATTTATCTCTGTTGTTTCTCATGAATTTAAAACTCCGCTTGCCGCTATTCGCTCGTCAATTGAGCTATTGGACAGATATGATGAAAAACTTGACCAATCGAAAAAGAAAGAAATATATCTGAATATTTATGATTCCATCAAACATACCAATTTCCTTCTTGAAGATATTTCTTTTATTGGTAAAGACCAAAATGGAAAACTTAAAATCATGCCTATTTCCTGCAATATCAATGCGCTTTGCACAAAATCAATGAATGATGTCAATGCATTATATAAAGAACGGGCTAATATTCAGGCGGATATTTCTCCGAACCTCTTTGCCAATATTATTGAAGATATGATGCGTCAGGTGATTGTTAACCTGCTGTCAAATGCTGTGAAATATTCAAATATAGGGCAACAGGTTGATTTTATCGTCAAGATAATATCCAGACAGCTATTTATACAAATAATTGACAAGGGCAAAGGAATTCCGTGGGAAGAACAAAAACATATATTTGATGCTTTCTATAGAGCATCAAATATTGAAACAATCAAAGGCACCGGACTCGGCTTGACCATTGTCAAACGAATTATTGATATTCATAACGGAACCATTCAAATAATTAGCGAACTGAACAAAGGCACTGAAGTTACTGTTCTAATTCCTTTAGAGAATTAAATAAAAAAGGTGCTTGAAAAATCAAACACCTTTTTTATTTTTTTTAATCAATTTATGCTTTCGCAAGCACAGTAAATTTTTTCTGTGCAAAGTATAAACTCCCGAAGAAAACTGTATTGAAAACCATTGTTCCTAAAAATTCATTTCTGAAAAAAGGAATTGCGGCAACATAACAACTGACCAAACCAGCAAAATTCAAAGTATATCCAACCATTCCGCTTGTCCAAACAGCAAAATTTGTAAGAAGAAAAAATATAACTGAAGAAGCAACAGAACCTAATGCAATATTCACAATGTTTTGTTTTTTACTAATAAGCAAGCCTAATCCAACAGTTATTGCAAAACTTAAATAAACTGCCCAAATTGTACTGTGTAAGCCAATCACGAGATCGCTGAGAATCATTGCAACCAAAGGAATAATAAAAGCATACCCTTTTTTATTTATCATTGCACCACTGAAAAGAGCCATCGCAGCAACAGGTGTGAAATTAGGTAGATGAGGAAGCATTCGGTAAAGAGCTGCAAATGCAATGACTGCAATAATAAAAAGAAATCTCGGTGTTAATGTTTTTTTGTTCATGGATTATTTTTTTAAAAAAATTTATAAATTCAAACTACATATCATTCATAATGTTTAGTTTTGAATTTCACAATTCAAACCAAATGCAATATTAGTAAAAAAAATTAATTTTTTTGTATTTTTTATTCTTAATTGCTTCACTCAACTGGCGAGCAAAATGCACATCAGCCGTTTCAAATTTCATAAAAGCTGAAAGGTATTACAGAATTAACTCCAAATGATTTTGTCAAACTCATTCGGATGAAAAAGCCGCAAAACTGCTGACAACAAAAGATTATCGTATCAAAGAAATTTGTCACATAACAGGATTCTATTCTCCCTCCCATTTCGCAAAATGATTTCAGGAACAATTCATCGTTTTACCTACTGATTTTTTAAAGAAACCAAAAAAAGGAGCCCCGGATAATTCAATTGCTTCTAATTAAATATTTATTGCAACTCAATTAAATTGTTTCCATAATATTTTTTCAATTTAAAAACATATAATTTATGGATGCAAATATTATTTCTGAAAACCTGAACAGAGTCAGAAATCATTGATTTTACTTCAAATTTATTGCAGCATGATGGAATTCCATCTAACGATTTTTTGGTACTGATAAAATAAACAATTGCATTGCTTGATATGTTGCTTCTTTGTTTATTTATCCAGAAATACTTGTGTGCGTCTTTCAAATAACCACAGACAAATAATTTTTTAGCATTCGGAAAAGCATAATAATAATCCAAATGCGCAGCATCAAACCATTTGGTTGTTAAAATTGAAACTTCTCCATGTGTTTTTTCTGTTTGAATATCTTTGTCTATAATTCGTTTCAATTCTGTATTTACCTTTTTCCATCCATTCATATCAGCAGAAAAATCATCATCTTTAATTGGAATAATTCCAAATTGAATTTGAAAAAATCCAACAATAACAATAAACAGAAGTAAAAAAATGGCATAACGAATGTATGAAGGAAGTAACTTAAATCTCTTAAACTGAATATTTTTATCACTCAAATAACAAGCGGCAAAAATATATAATGCATAATAACCTGTGCCATTCCAGTGTGGTAACGTTTGTCTGAATAATGAAAAAAACAAGAATGTAAAAATAATCGGAAGTGCAAACACAAGCAATAATCTTTGAAAAGGAATTGAAATAAAATAGTTTTTCTTTCGAAAAAATGAAATCAGTGAAACTAATATTAAAACAATAACTACAGGATTATGATATAAAATTTCTCCAAAAATTTCTTGCGAAAAATAATCCAATCTGCCATGAATTTTAGTCATGCCAACTCTTTCAGATTGAAACATAAAACTGATGAAATGATTTTTAACATTCCAAATAATGACAGGAATAAATAAAACGACAGAAATCAGCAAAGCAAAATATAGTTCTTTTGCTTTAAACCATCGGCGGTTGTAACGCAATATAAATAAAAACATACTACCCCAAAGAAAAATAGCATTATATTTTGAAAGCATTGCTAATCCTGTAACTACGCCAGATAATAATAAAAATAATCTATTTTTTTTTGTAAGTTCTTCATCAGGAAGAATGTGCACAAATAGATATAAATCTATTAACCAAAACAAACTTAATGGCGCATCTGGCAAGATAAACAAGCCATTCACAACAAATCCATAGATAGATGCGGTGTACAGAAAAGCAGCATAAAGTCCTGCCAAACTATTTTTTATTTTTTTCGCAATCAGAAAAATCAAATATGTATTTATCGTTCCAACGACCACAGCAGCCAAGCGAATAAATACTTCGCTTCTAAACGTAAGATTAAAAGAAAATAATTGAATAAAAAACCCCACCATCGGCGGATGATCAAAATGGCTCAAGTCAGGAAACAACGCATAAGTCCAGTAATAAACTTCATCATTTCCTAATTCAAAAGTATAAGCTAAAAATAATCGCAGGAAAAAAGATATTAAAATCAAAAGAAAAAGAATCTTTTTTATTCTCTTTTCATTATCTGGCATGTCCATCAGCGTCATTCTTTTTTCTATTAAATTTAATTACAATAAAAATTAAAAAGATAATTAAAAAACCAAGCAAAATGCGGAAAAGAGCCGTTTTTACAACATCAATTTTTATATTATCCTTTAAACTAGGTAATTGATTTTGATATTTAAAAACAGGATTTAAATAGAATTTAATTGAATCTGAAAAAACAATTTCTGTCCGAACATATGTATCTTCTTTTTTTATTGTATAAGCTGCAGAATCAGTATTTTCAACTACTTGAAGCAACTTTCCATTCTGCCCGATAAATCTGAATTCTTTTGCCGGATGCGAAATCACCACTGAAAGTTGATTTTCATTTATCTTAATTTTTTTAATTTCTGCAATCTTTTTCACACGTGAAGCCAACTGCGAATAACTTTCATTTGCTCTAATATTAATCGCAACTCCATACGCATGACCGTTTTTCAAAGTAGTCGTTATTTTTTCTCGAGATAAAGTATCGGTAAAAATTTTATTATAATAATGTCCAACTTCCGCAGTATTATTGATATTATGAGCATCATCATCGGCGACAATATACGCAGGTTGACCGGCAGACAATGCTGTATCCCAGTATTTATCGGATATTCGGTTGTGATTCAATACTTCTATACAATTATAATTTTTTAAGTATTTTACTTCGTCAATAGGGAAATGTCTCTGAAACGCTGGATGTGCAAGAGCTACAACATCATTTTCATTTTTTAATTGATTCAAAATGTATTGACGTTGATGAATGGTTTGAAAAAATGGAAAATCAATCCACGAAACCTTATTGGCGCCAATACACACGTGATGCGCTTTCTCTATTCCAAATCCATGTTCATAAGCAGGAACATAGATTTCATCTTTAAATAAATTTTCAGTTATTTTTTGATAATTTGAAAACCCTATAATATCGTATCCTAAATGCTTATAAATACTATGAACAGTGTCTATTGAATTCAATTTCCCATCTGTCACCCCTTTCCAACTTTTTGTATGAAGATGGAAATTGCATTTATACCATTTGCCCGAATCACAGGATTGATAAGGATTCCAGATTTTTTCTCCTTTAAAAGGAATTGGGGCTTTAAATGTATAAATCGGAGCAATAAAATATTCAGCAATAGATAATAAAATGATTACAAAAAATAAATATCCGATTGCCTTCAGTAGAAATGAGAATAACTTTTTTAAGAATAATATCATTTAAAAATAATATCGGCAAAGTTAAAATAACTTTGAATTGTAAGTTCACATCTGCAAATGTTTTTATTCATACTTTTTATGTTTAAAACAAAAAATTACTAATCTTATGAATTAGATAATAAAGAAAATAATACTTTTGACTTAAATATCTGTTGATTTAACTGAATTTCATCGATCATAAAAGAATAGCATATGTATTCAATGCAAAAAATAGCGGACATTGTAAAAGGCAAACTTATCTTACAAGCCACGTCCAACGCCAATATCAACCGATTACTTATTGACAGTCGAAATATTATTTCCCCAGCTTTTTCATTATTTTTTGCTTTGCAAAGCAATCGAAATGATGGACATAAATACTTGGAAGATGTTCAAGCAAAAGGTGTGCAAAATTTTATCGTTTCCAAAAAACCTGCAAATATCAATAAATTCAAAAATTCAAATTTTATTTTGGTAGATAATACGCTCAATGCCTTGCAAACATTGTGTGCATTTCATCGTAAGAAATTTCAATTACCTGTAATCGGCATCACAGGCAGCAATGGAAAAACCATCATCAAAGAATGGTTGTATCAGTTGATGAGTTTGGATAAAAATATTGTTCGCAGTCCAAAAAGTTTTAATTCGCAAATTGGCGTTCCGCTTTCTGTTTGGCAGATAGAACCGGAACATGAGCTTGCACTTTTTGAAGCAGGAATTTCTTTAACCGGAGAAATGGAAAAACTTCAAAAAATCATTCGTCCAACCCTTGGTGTTTTTACAAATATCGGTCAAGCGCATGATGAAAATTTTATTGATCATAATCAAAAAATTAAAGAAAAATTAAAGCTTTTCAAAGATGTAAAATATTTAGTTTATTGCAATGACCACAAAGAGATTGAGCATGAAATTAAAAAAAATTCTTTGCTGAAAAAAACTCAATTTTTTTCATGGAGTAAGAAACAATCGGCAGACTTAAAAATCATTAAAATATCTACATCTCAACAGGGAAGCAAGATTCAAGGAGTTTTCAAGAAAAAATCTATTGACATTTTTATTCCGTTTACAGATGAAGCTTCCATTGAAAATGCTATTCATTGTTGGGCTGTATTGTTGTTGCTTGGTTATGAAAACAATATTATCAGCAGCCGAATGAAAAAACTTGCGCCTGTTGCCATGCGACTTGAACTGAAAGAAGGCATTAACAATTGTTCGATTATCAACGATAGTTATAATTCAGATATTAATTCACTTTCCATTGCGCTTGATTTTTTAACTCAACAAAAACAACATAAAAAGAAAACTGTTATTCTTTCCGATATACTTCAAAGCGGAAAAGATGAAAATGAATTATATGAGAATGTAGCGCAAATGCTTGCCGATAAAAGGATTGACAGAATCATCGGTATTGGAAAATCAATTTCAAAACATAAAAATAAATTTATACAAGAAAAAAACTTTTATTCTTCCACAGATGATTTTCTGAAAAATTATTCTTCACTCATTTTTGCTGATGAAACCATTCTTCTGAAAGGTGCACGGATATTTTGTTTTGAGAATATCAGTTATTTGTTGCAACAGAAATTGCATGAAACTGTTCTGGAAATTAATTTGAATGCATTGACTGCAAACCTCAATTATTACAGGAGTTTGCTGAACCCAGGAACAAAAATAATGGCAATGGTTAAAGCTTTTTCATATGGCAGCGGAAGTTTTGAAATTGCAAATATTCTTCAATATCATCATGTGGACTATCTTGCTGTTGCTTTTGCAGATGAAGGCGTTGAACTGCGAAAAGCTGGAATCAATTTGCCGATCATAGTGATGAATCCTGAACAGGAAAGCATTGAGCTGTTTTTAAAATATCAATTGGAGCCTGAAATATATAATTTTAGGACGCTTGAATTATTCAGCAAAAAAGCAGATGATAAAAAAATCAAAATACTTATTCATCTGAAAATTGACACAGGCATGCACCGGCTTGGGTTTGAAGAAGACGATATTAAAAATCTTATTGATATTTTGAAAAAAAATAAATATTTGAAAATACAATCAATTTTTTCACATCTTGCTTCCAGTGATGATCCTTCTCAAGATAATTTTACAAAATATCAAATTACATTATTTAAAAAAATCAGCACTAAAATTAAAACAGAATTCAACGAAAATATTTTATTGCACATTGCTAATTCGTCTGCTATCAGTCGCTTTCCGGATGCTCATTTTGACATGGTACGATTAGGTATTGGTTTATATGGCGTTTCAAATAGTAATGAAGAACAGATTAGGCTTCAAAATGTTTCTACTCTAAAAACATCAATTTCTCAAATAAAAAAAATAAAAAAAGGCGATACGATTGGCTACAACAGAAAAGGAGTTGCTATAAAAGATACAACCATCGCCATCATTCCAATTGGTTATGCTGATGGATTGAGCCGAATTCTCAGCAATGGCAAAGGAAAGGTGATGATCAATGGAAAAACTGCACCAATCATCGGAAATATCTGCATGGATATGTGTATGATTGACATCAGTAAAATCAATGCTTTTGAAGGAGATGAAGTCATCATTTTTGGAAGTGATTATCCAATTAACCATATTGCTAAACAATCACAAACCATTCCGTATGAAATATTGACTGGAATCTCACGAAGAGTAAAGCGTATTTATTTTCAGGAATAAAATATTATTGATTATAAACATGCAGCATGTTGCTAGCTTCAATATAATCTGCATTATAATATTTCAAGGGTGCTTTAGCTGGTCCTGATTCAGGAAGCCCGTCAAGTAAAGAAAATCTGGAATGACAAACTGAATCATACGCAAAAATATTATCAGGAGTCTGAATATAAATTCGATTATTTTCATTTGGATGATATGGACATGTACGATCATAAGCAGCAAATTCATTAACACTATTATGATAAATAATAATACCATTCACGCCTCCTGTTACATACACCCATCCGCCAATAGTGGCCAATTTTAGATATTGAACAGACCCAAGATCAATGGAAAAATTCACATAAACATTAGGAACAACTTCATCCTTTTTGCGGCATCCGTCGAAAATACTTAAAATAAAAAACAGCGAAATAAATATTATCTTATTCATACATTTAATTCTGTAAATTTATCAAAAATTTTCACTCATCTTTAATTATATGAATAGATTCTTGATGATAAACAAACGAACAATCTTGTCAATTAGTATTTTGTAGAACCTGAATGTTTCCAATACAATATAACAACCTAATAGATTATCCTATGTCATTAAACAAAGTAATAGATTATACTATACTTAAAAAAAACACTGATCTTTTGCAAATCAGAGAAGCATGTGAAACAGCTATGCAAAATAATTATTTTGGATTTTGTTGTTTTTCAAAATTTATTCCTGAAGCAAAAAAAATTCTATCTTCAAGTGATATTAAATTGGTAACTGTAATTTCATTCCCTGAAGGAACAAATAGTCTAAATGACAAAATCATTGAAACCCAACGAGCTATTGACCTTGGTGCAGATGAACTGGATATTGTGATGAATTATTCATTTCTAAAAACTAATAAAATACAGGAACTCAATAGGGAAATCAATACTTTAACCGAACTGATTCATAAAAATAATCTTATCGTCAAAATCATTATTGAAAGCGGCATTCTGACGTATGAAGAAATTGAAAAGACCTGTGAAATATGTATAAACAACCATGTTGATTTTATTAAAACATCAACCGGAATGGTGCAACCGGGAGCAGAAATTGATAAAATAAAATTCATAAAAAAACTTTTACCAAGTGAAATTAAAATCAAAGCATCAGGTGGAATAAAAACTTTAGAACAGATAAAAACTTTTTATGAGGCAGGTGCTGATAGAATTGGGACATCTTCAAAAATCATATTTTAATTAGTTTAACCGTCTGTTTTTCAGAAATTTATTAAAAATATTAATTATTATCGGCTTATAATATATAAAATATTATTAATATAAAAATAAAAAAGACATAAAAAATCTTAATAAAAAGATGAAATTTTTCTTGTTTAATATGATAAACGTATTAATAAAAACTTTAATTTAGCCGCAGAATTTTAAACCAATTAATTTTAAATGATGAAAACATTATCAAAACTTTTAGTTGTTGCAGGTTTATTTGCATTTGTTGCCTGTGGTCCAAGTGCAAAAGACCAAGCTGAAAAAGCTAAACAAGATTCAATTAAACAAGCTGATTCTTTAATGGCTGTAAAAGCTAAGGAAGATTCAACTGCAAAAGTAGTTGCTGAAAAAGCTAAAGCTGATTCTGCTGTTGCTGCTGCAAAAGCTGACTCAATTGAAAAAGCTTCAAAAACAACTAAAAAAGGTAAAAAATAAAACTTTAAACCAAAGTTTTAAAATTAAGGCATACATTAAATGTATGCCTTTTTTGTTTCCTTAATTTTCATAAAACAAAAAACGCCCCGGTTTCCCAAGGCATTTTTTTAAAAATTAAACCAATCTATTATTTATTTTATTCCGAATTCTTTTTTGATTTTAGCCACATAATCTAATTTTTCCCAAGTAAAAAACTCAACTTCTTTCAACTGTTCTTTTCCATTCACGCTAATTTTTACTTTTTTCTTGAAAGAATCACGACCAAAATGTCCATAAGCAGCTGTTTCTTCATTGATCGGATTCTTCAAACCAAAACGATTAACAATTGCATAAGGTCTCATATCAAAAATATTTTCAACCTTTTTAGAAATTTCACCATCTGATAATTTTAATTTTGAAGTACCATACGTGTTGATATACAAACCAACCGGTTTCGCAACACCTATCGCATAAGCAACCTGAACAAGCACTTCATCTGCAACACCGGCAGCTACAAGGTTCTTCGCAATATGGCGTGTAGCATAAGCTGCAGAACGGTCAACTTTTGAACTATCTTTTCCTGAGAAAGCACCACCACCGTGCGCACCTTTGCCACCGTAAGTGTCAACAATGATTTTTCTTCCAGTCAAGCCTGTATCGCCATGAGGACCGCCAATAACAAACTTTCCGGTTGGATTCACATGAAGAATAAGTTTTGCATCAAACAATTTCTGCACTCTTGCAGATAATTGTTTTTTAACTCTTGGAATTAAAATATTCTTAACATCTTCTTTTATCTTTTTTAACATCGGTTCGTCTTTGTCAAACTCATCATGTTGTGTAGAGATAACGATTGTATGAATTCTTTTTGGCTGATTTTTATCATCATATTCTATCGTAACCTGAGATTTTGAATCAGGACGAAGATATTTCATTTGCTTGCCTTCTCTTCTTATTTTAGCAAGTTCGATCAATAATTGATGAGAAAGATTAATTGCCAAGGGCATGTAATTATCACTTTCTTTGCTCGCATAACCAAACATCATTCCTTGATCTCCGGCACCTTGATCTTCATCTTTTTTTCTTTCAACACCACGATTAATATCGGGCGATTGACCATGAATAGACGAAATCACACCGCATGAATCGCAATCAAATTTATATTCAGCTTTGGTATAACCGATTTTTTTAATTACTCTTCGAGCAATTTCCTGCACATCAACATAAGCTGATGTTTTAACTTCACCGCTTAAAACGGTCAAACCTGTTGTTACTAATGTTTCACATGCAACTTTTGATTCTGGATCTTGAGCAACAAACGCATCAACTAATGCATCTGAAATCTGATCGGCTACTTTGTCTGGATGACCTTCAGATACTGACTCTGACGTAAATAAATATCCCATTTCTTTTAAAAATTAAATTAATAATAAAATTAAGTTGAAAACAGGAATTTTGATTGAGGATAAAAAAAACATTGGTTTAGCATTTTTTTTATGTGGTTGCAATCAATCAAATCAATCCACTAGTTTAAAACTTCTGCAAAGTTATAAAAAAATTAAAAACATACGATAAATTAAATTTATTTTGTTGCCTGATGAAAAACGTCTTCCATGCTTTTTTCTTTGCGCTGCATAGAAAGCACCGTGATTCCCTTGTCAACAGCAAGTTTGAATAATTCAGGTCGAATATCTTTTTCACCTGAAGCACAAATTTCCCAAACGTTATTTTGAATGATTTTTGCAGTTAATACAGTTTCAATATTTTTTATGCTTTCAAAATCAATTTCCGCAGAAAATTCAATGAGTATTGTATCCTCATTGGCTGAAGTCTTTTGGACATTTACAGTTGAATCATCTGTCACAATTTTTCCTTTGTGAATAATAATAATTCGATCGCAAACTGCTTCTACTTCCTGCATAATGTGTGTACTCAGCAAAATAGTTTTTTCTTTTCCTATTCGTTTGATTAGTTTTCTAATTTCAAGCAACTGAATTGGATCAAGCCCTGACGTTGGTTCATCAAGTATCAACACATCCGGATTGTGAAACAATGCTTGCGCCATGCCAATACGCTGACGATAACCTTTAGAAAGTTGCCCGATCTTCTTTTTCTGTTCAAGTTCCAACCCTGTCAATTCAATAATTTCATTGACTCGCTGTTTTGTATTTCTTCCAATTTTATGTATTCCACCAATAAATTCGAGGTATTCACGCACATACATATCTAAATAGAGCGGATTATTTTCCGGAAGATAACCAACTTTTTTCTTCACTTCCATTGATTGTTCCCTAACATCATAGCCGCAAATGATTGCAGAACCTGATGTTTGCGGGATAAAACAACTTAAAATTTTCATCAACGTTGATTTGCCTGCGCCATTAGGCCCAAGTAAACCAACCACTTCACCAGTCTTAATTTGAAAAGAAACATTGTTTAATGCTTTCTGAACTCCATATACTTTCGACAATTGCCCTACACTAATTGACATATCACATATAATTTAGGAAGTAAAATTATTCTTTTTTTCAATTCATCATTTGTGTTTTATCAGGATATTTAAACATTTGTCAATAAATTAATTCAGTATTTTTGTTATATATAATTTTTACAACGTGCATCAAACAAATACAAAAGATACTTCAAATCATTGCGCTGTTTTGATAAAGATCACAGGACTGGTGCAGGGAGTGGGCTTTCGTCCGTTTGTGTTTAAACTGGCGCAACAAAATAATATTCACGGTTGGGTGAAAAATCAAAATGATGGCGTGCTCATCAAAGCAGAAGGTTCAAAAGAAATACTTAATAATTTTATTTCCCTTCTGAATAAAAACAAACCGATTGCCGCACATATTGAAAACATTGACACTTCAGAAACACAAGTTGAAAATTTTTCCGAATTCAACATACTAAAAAGCATCAATCATTCGGATGAAATAACACAGATAAGCCCTGATATTGCTGTATGTTTAGAATGTCTCGATGACATGAAGCATCAGAAAAACAGGATCAACTATCCGTTTATCAATTGCACAAACTGCGGTCCACGATTTTCAATTATCCATGATCTTCCTTACGACCGCAAGCTAACCACTATGCAACCATTTGAAATGTGTGATGAATGCAAAAAAGAATATGAAGATGTGAATGACCGGCGTTTTCATGCGCAGCCCGTTGCCTGCAATGCGTGTGGTCCCGAGTATGAACTCACTTATCAAAATAAAAAAGAAACAGACATCAATAAAATCTTACAGATTTTTTCTTCATTGATAACTGAAGGAAAAATCATTGCTGTCAAAGGAATTGGCGGATTTCATTTAGCTTGCGATGCGCTGAATGCTAATGCTGTGAAACGATTGAGAACATTAAAAAACAGAGATAGCAAACCATTTGCAGTAATGTTTAAAGATATTGAAACCATCCAAAATTTTGCATTGATGAATGAAAAAGAATCGGAATGGCTGCAATCATGGAGAAGACCAATTGTTTTGCTTCGTCTTAAAAATGCAGATGCTCTACCTAACGCAATCAGCAACAAGTTAGAAACTGTCGGCGCCATGCTGCCCTACACACCTTTTCATTATTTGATGTTTGAACATTTAAACACAGCGGCAATTGTGCTCACCAGTGGCAATATCTCTGATGACCCGATTGTTATTGACAATGCAGAAGCGCACGAAAAACTTTCAATTATTTCGGATGCATTGCTCACGTATAATCGGGATATTAATAACCGCACGGACGATTCTGTATTAATGATTGCAAACAATAAACCAAGAATCATCAGGCGTTCCAGAGGTTTTGTGCCAACACCTATTTATCTCAACTTAAATGTTGAAGGCATCATGGCTGTTGGTGGAGAACTGAAAAACACCTTTTGTATTGGCAAACAAAACATGGCAATTCTTAGTCAGCATATTGGTGATTTGAAAAACATTGAAACCTTTGATTTTTATAAGGAATCCATTCATCTATTTGAAAAAATATTTAGAATAAAACCTGAAGTGATTGCCGGAGATATGCATCCAGATTATCTTTCATCAAAATACCTTCAATCAATTAATGTGAAAAAAAATTTTGTTCAGCATCATCACGCGCACATCGCATCGTGCATGGCAGAGCATGGTTTGGATGAAAAAGTAATTGGTGTTAGCTTTGATGGAACCGGTTTTGGCGATGATGGAAATACATGGGGCAGCGAATTTTTTATTTGTGATTTAGCGGAATACAAACGTTTCACACATTTTGAATATCTACCAATGCCCGGCGGAGACAAGGTTTCCGAAGAACCATGGCGCATGGCTGTAGCTTATTTATTTCATTATTTCGGAAATGTATTTTTAAATTGGAATTTATCTTTCTTGAAAAATATTCCTGAACAAAAAATAAATTTGCTGATTCAGGCAATAAAAAATAATATAAATTGTCCTTTGACTTCAGGCGCTGGACGCTTGTTTGATGCTGTTTCAGCATTATTAAATATTTGCACTATCGCCGGATTCGAAGCTGAAGGACCAATGCGGATGGAATCAATGATTAACCAAAACTGTAATGAAAAATATCTTTTTGAATTCAATCAGACCATCTCTTTTAAAAAGACATTTGAAGAAATTTTGAATGATTTAAAAAATAATATTTCATTGGATATTATTTCTGCAAAGCTTCACAATACTGTAGTTGCTGTGATTGCAAATGTTGCAAATCAAATGAGAAATAAATATAACATAAATAAAATCGTTTTATCCGGTGGTGTTTTTCAAAATAAATATCTTCTTGAAAAAACTGAAAACATTTTGACTGCTGAAAATTTTGAAGTATTCACACATAGTAAAATCCCTTCCAATGATGGAGGAATTTCGCTCGGACAACTTGCTGTTGCGGCTAAACGCAGGCAGATAGAAAGTAATAAAGTTTATAAAGTTAGAAAGTTAAAAGAATGAAGTTTAATAGATTTGAAGATATTATTGTTTGGCAAAAAGCACAAGAACTTGCATTAATAGTTTACAAACTTTTTGATAAGCACAAAGATTTTGGATTCATCAATCAGATTCAGCGTGCTGCTGTGTCTGTCAGTAACAATATTGCAGAAGGATTTGAACGAAAAAGCAATAATGAATTTAAGTATTTTCTCTATGTTGCCAAGGGAAGCAATGGTGAAGTGAGAAATATGATTTATCTTGCAAAAAATTTGAACTATATAACTGAACAAGATTTTCAAAAATTATTTGCATTAACAATTGAAATAAGCAAAATGCTTTCAGGCTTAATTAAAACTTTATAAAATCAACTTAATAACCTTTTTACTTTAACTTTCTAACTTGACAAACATTTAACTTTGCTTTAACTTTTAACTTGATAAACATTTAACTTTTATAACTAATAACATGTGTTTAAGTATTCCAGCAGAAATTATTTCCATAGAAGGCAATCAGGCAAAAGTATCTATTGGCGGAACGACTGTTTATGCCGGTTTGCAGCTGATAGAAACACCAAAGGTTGGCGAATATGTTCTCATTCATTCAGGATTTGCAATTGAAAAAATAAGTCAGGAAGAAGCGGCTGAACAGATTCAACGTCTTAAAGAATTAGGCGATATTGAAAATTTAACTTGAAACTGTAAATAATGAAATACATTGACGAATACCGCGACAAATCATTGGTTCTGAAACTTGCAGAAGAAATTAAAAGAATATCTAAAAAAGAAATTTCTTTGATGGAAGTTTGTGGTGGTCATACGATGTCTATTCAGAAATTTGGTATTCCTACTTTGTTGCCTGCAAATATTAGACTTATCTCCGGTCCAGGCTGTCCTGTATGTGTTTCCAGCAAACTATTCATTGATAAAGCCATTGAATATTCGAAAAATAAAGATGTCATCATCACAACCTTTGGTGATTTGATTCGTGTGCCAGGCTCCTCTTCTTCGCTTGAAAAAGAAAAAGCAAATGGTGCAGACATTCATATTGTTTATTCTCCATTAACAGCTTTGCAACTTGCCGAACAAAATCCTGATAAAAAAGTGATTTTTCTCGGCATTGGTTTTGAAACCACCTCGCCGGGTAGCGCTGCCACAGTGATTGAAGCTTACAAAAAAAATATTGATAATTTTTTTTTATTCAGCGCACATAAAATTATGCCTCCGGCAATGGCTGCACTGATTGACGAAGGCGTGAAACTGAATGGATATATTTGTCCGGGGCACGTCAGTACAATCACTGGCAGCAGCATTTATGAACCTATTGCAAACAACTACAAATTGAGTTGTGTAATCACCGGATTTGAACCTGTTGATATTCTGGAATCAATTTATATGCTGGTGAAACAGATAGAAAATAATGTGGCAAAAGTTGAAATTCAATATAAACGTGTGGTTAAAGCTGAAGGCAATTTGAAAGCTCAAGCTGCCATGAATGAAGTGTTCGACCTACAAGACGACTGGTGGCGCGGTTTAGGTATTATTAAGAATAGCGGAAATAAGCTAAAAGAAAAATATAAAAAGCATGATGCAGAATATGTGATGCCGCTGAACATACCGGAACCAAAGGAACCTAAAGGATGTTTGTGTGGAGAAATATTGAAAGGATTAAAATCGCCTAAAGAATGCAAATTGTTTGGCAAAGCATGTACTCCGTCCGAACCTATTGGCGCTTGCATGGTTTCGAGCGAAGGAGCTTGTCATGCGAATTTTAAATATAACAGATAATGAACGATAAAATTTTATTAAACCACGGTAGTGGTGGTAAACTCACGCATAATCTCATTAGCAATTTATTTGTTAAATATTTTGACAATCCAATATTAAAACAACAAACTGATTCTGCTTTATTAAAAATAGATTCAGCGTTAATTGCATTTACAACGGATTCTTATGTGGTTGATCCAATATTTTTTCCTGGTGGAAATATCGGCAAACTCGCTGTCTGTGGGACTGTCAACGATTTATCTGTTTCCGGTGCAGAACCAAAATATATCAGTTGCGGATTTATCATTGAAGAAGGATTGCTGTTTACTGACCTTGAAAAAATCGTGAAAGCAATGGCTGAAGAAGCTAAAAAAGCTGGTGTTTTGATAGTGACAGGCGATACAAAGGTTGTGGATAAAGGGAAATGCGATAAACTATTTATCAATACATCCGGAATTGGTTTATTGGACGAAAAAAGAAAAGATATAAGTTTTGGGAAAAATATTGTTGCCGGAGATAAAATTATCATCAATGGAGATATTGCAGATCATGGCACAGCCATTCTTTGCGCAAGAAATTCTGTTGAATATTCTTCTGATATTCTCTCCGATTGCGCTCCTTTGAATCACTTGATAAAAAAGGCGTTGAATAGTTCACAACAAATAAAATTCATGCGTGACGCCACGCGTGGCGGACTGGCAACTGTATTGTGTGAATTGGCTGAAAAAAATAATTTTGGAATTTGCATAGAAGAATCAATGATTCCGGTGAAAGAAAATGTCAGAGGATTGTGCGAAGTGTTCGGCTTCGACCCATTATACATGGCTAATGAAGGCAAAGTGGTGATGGTTGTTGGAAAAGAAGATGCTGAAAAAGTTTTGGCAGAAATTCAAAAAGATGAAAACGGAAAAAACAGCGCCATCATTGGTGAAATCACTGAAGATAATAAAGGAATGCTGATCATGAAAACTAGCATTGGCGGAAAACGCATTGTGGATATGCTTGCAGGAGAGCAGTTGCCTAGGATTTGCTAAAATGCTATTTCTTTAAATAAGTGTTTTCAAAAAAATTTAGAATAACAATTTATATATTTAAAAAAGGAAAAACGAACTACGAGAAGACTTACAGTCTTTCGTAATTCGTTTTTAATAATTTGAATTTAAATTGTTACGCTTGAGAAACAGCAACAGCAACGGCTACAGAAGCACCAACCATTGGATTATTTCCCATGCCAATCAATCCCATCATTTCAACATGAGCAGGAACTGATGACGAACCGGCAAACTGAGCGTCTGAGTGCATACGACCCATTGTGTCAGTCATACCATAAGATGCAGGACCAGCGCCCATATTATCAGGATGCAACGTACGACCAGTGCCGCCACCAGATGCAACTGAAAAATATTTTTTGCCTTGTTCTATACATTCTTTTTTGTAAGTACCTGCAACCGGATGTTGGAAACGGGTTGGGTTGGTTGAGTTTCCTGTGATAGATACATCAACACCTTCTTTATGAAGAATAGCAACACCTTCGCGAACATCATCAGCGCCATAGCAATTTACTTTTGCTCTATCACCTTTTGAATATTCAGTACGAGCAACTTCTTTTAATTCGCCTGTATAATAATCAAATTTTGTCTGGACATAGGTAAATCCATTGATTCGGGCAATTACTTTTGCAGCATCTTTGCCTAAACCATTCAAGATAACGCGCAAAGGTTCTTTACGCACACGGTTTGCTGATTTAGCAATACCAATAGCGCCTTCAGCAGCAGCAAATGATTCATGTCCTGCCAAGAATGCAAAACATTTAGTTTCTTCGCGAAGCAACATAGCTGCGAGATTTCCATGACCAATACCTACTTTACGATCATCAGCTACTGACCCGGGGATACAAAAAGCTTGTAAGCCTTCGCCCAAAGTTGCAGCAATATCAGCCGCTTTAGTCTGACCTTTTTTAATAGCAATTGCAGCGCCTACAATGTAAGCCCACATTGCGTTTTCAAATGCGATGGGTTGAATATCTTTTACAATTTTGTAAACATCAACGCCTTTGTTGTCGCAGATTTTCTTAGCTTCTTCAACAGAAGAAATTCCGTGCGAATTAAGCACCTTGTTGATTTTGTTAATTCGTCTATCATAACTTTCAAATAATGGCATAGTATATTCCTCCTATTCTTTACGTGGGTCAATAATTTTAACTGCTTCATCCATGCGGCCATATTTGCCTGAAGCTTTTTTCAATGCTTCGTTGGCATCTGTGCCGGTTTTGATCATGTCCATCATACGACCAAGGCTCACAAATTCGTAACCTATAATTTCGCTGTTGGCATCAAGACCGATTTTTGTAATGTAACCTTCAGCCATTTCAAGGTAACGAGGACCTTTAGCCACTGTTCCGTACAAAGTTCCTGTCACACCGCGTAATCCTTTGCCCAAATCTTCAAGACCTGCGCCAATTGGAAGACCACCTTCTGAAAAGGCTGTCTGCGTACGTCCATAAACAATTTGCAAAAATAATTCGCGCATAGCTGTGTTAATTGCATCGCAAACAAGGTCAGTGTTCAATGCTTCGAGAATGGTTTTTCCTGGAAGAATTTCAGAAGCCATCGCTGCAGAATGCGTCATCCCTGTGCAACCAATGGTTTCAACAAGCGCTTCCTGGATAATACCTTCTTTCACATTCAAGGTCAATTTGCATGCTCCTTGCTGTGGCGCACACCAACCCACACCGTGGGTCAACCCCGAAATGTCTTTTACTTCTTTTGCCTTTACCCATTTTCCTTCTTCAGGAATCGGCGCAGGCCCATGATTCGTGCCCTGAGCAACGCAAATCATGCCTTCAACTTCATGTGTAAAACTCATATAATTAATTTTTTAGTTTGAAATATTTTTAAGAACAAATATAGCCTCTGCTGATAATAAAATAAAACAATAAATTGCAAGTAAATCCTTGCATAATTTGTAGTTGCAAAATTACTTATTTTTTTGTTTCTGTTTAAATTGTTGATATTATTTTGTTGATCCGATTAAGAAGGTTGTTGATTTTCTTAATCGTAAGCAGATATTTGATTTCTTATTAATTTATAAATAGCAAGTTTTTAATTATAAATCACGAATTATGCATAACCCAATATAGGTAAAATACATATTAAATTTCATCAATCAATTTTAAAATAATTCTTCTCTTGTCTATTATTTCTTGAGAATGTTTAGGGAAAAAATTTAATATTTCCAAACACGAAAAATGTCCATGAAAAATATAGAACAATGACCAAAATAAATTTTCAATATCTCTTGAATTATCTCCATTCATTGCTTCAAAAGTCAAATTATTGATATGTTCAAATAATGAATAATGATTATATAATCTATAAGAATCATATGCAAATGGTTCTTTTTTATCTTTAAAAAAACAAGCCATTTCCCAAGCTTTAATTGGCTTTGATCTTTTTAATCTACAATTTCCTGTGTTGCTATCTATATCGAAATTTTCAGGGAACAAAAATTCAGAAATAAACTTTCGAAATTCTTCTTTATCATCAACTAAACTATTACAATATCGATTTGTTTCAACAGCCGATAAATAGTTTAGTTGCTCTAAACACTTATTCCAATTTTCTATACCAAATTCTTTATGAGCTTTAAGATATTCAATAGTAATAAAATCAAGAATAAGAGCTCGCAAAATAAGTGCATATGTGAATTCAATAGAGTTATAGAACTTAAATTTTTCAATTAATGTACTAATAGATATTAAACCTGTATAATATCTTTGAAGTGTAATTATCGAAATATTTTTCAACCTATCTGTTTCTTTATCAAAATGAATATTTATCAATTTTAATAATTCATCAGCATGATTTTTATAATCATTAATAACAATTCTAACTTTCTCAAGTAATATTTGTTTAGTAATGTCGTCCATTTATTTTAAATAACGCCCATTTTATAAGTAAAAAAGGTATCTCATTCTTAAATTTTAATACTAAATATAACTTTAAATTCCCATTTCCCCGAATTTCTCAAATATAATAAATTTTCCTAATATCAATTTTCAATCGAACAAACCACCTCATTGCTGAAATACTGATTTATTTCTTTTAAATTTGCCTGATTAAAACATTCCACATGAAATTTATAGCTGATTTTCACATTCATTCGCATTATTCGCTTGCAACAAGCAAAGAACTTTTGCCCGAACATCTTGATTATTGGGCACGGATAAAAGGCATTAAAGTGGTCGGAACAGGCGATTTTACTCATCCTTCATGGGTCAAAGAATTAAGAGAACGACTGGAACCCGCTGAAGACGGCTTATATAAACTTAAAAAAGAATTTAAAAGAGATATTCCTTTCATCGAACAAGACCGATTGGACGATGAGGTGAGGTTCCTGCTTACCGCTGAAATCAGCTGTATTTACAAGAAAAATGGCAAAACCCGCAAAGTGCACAATATCATTATGGCTCCCGATTTTAATGTGGTAGATAAGATTCAAAATAAATTATTGAATTACGGATTTAATATCACATCCGATGGCAGACCAATACTGGGCATGGATTGTAAAGATTTGCTAAAATTAGTTAAAGATGTTTCTGACAAAACGTTCTTCGTTCCTGCGCATATTTGGACACCGTGGTTCTCTGTGTTGGGCGACAAATCTGGGTTTGATTCGATAGAAGAATGTTTTGAAGAAATGTCTGAACATATTTATGCTGTAGAAACAGGGCTTTCATCCAATTCACCCATGAACTGGATGTGTAGTTCTTTGGATAAATACACACTGCTTTCCAATAGCGATGCGCATTCGCCGGAAAAATTGGGAAGAAATGCAAATATTTTTGATTCGGACATTTCATATGAAGCTATGATCAATGCAATGAAAACTGGAAAAGATTTTCATGGAACGATTGACATGTATCCGCAGGAAGGCAAATATCATTATGCGGGTCATCGCAAATGCAACACTTGCTGGGATCCGGTGGAAACGCTTAAACACAATGAGATTTGCAATGTCTGTGGAAAGCCTATCACTGTTGGCGTTATGAATCGTGTGGTTGAATTATCCGACAGAAAAGATATTGAAGAACGCCCGAACCGCCATGCTTTCTATCAGTTGATTCCATTGAAAGAAATATTATCTGAAATAAATAAATCATCTGTAAGTTCTAAAAAAGTTGTTGCAGCGTATAATAATATACTTCAAAAAGCAGGAACAGAATTCGATGTTCTGCTTCACCTTCCAATTGATTCTATTAGAAAATCCTGTGGTGATCTTCTTGCTGAAGGTATCAGACGTATGCGCGAAGGAGAAATTTATATTCAGGAAGGATATGATGGAGAATACGGCACAATCAAGGTGTTCAATGATGGGGAACAATTTAATGCATCAAAACAAAATGATTTTTTTAACACTAAAAAAATTCAGGAAAAACCGAAGGAACGACGCTTGCTTAACTTTGATTTGAAAGAATATCATCGTCTTGCACAACTGAAAAAAGATGAAATCTCGTCAAAAGAATCTTCAACAAAAAATGAAGAAATCACAGGCGCACTGAACTCAGAACAACAATTGGCTGTTGATCATTTCAACGGTCCTGCGTTGGTTATAGCCGGTCCGGGAACTGGCAAAACAAAAGTGCTTACACAGCGAATTGCAAATTTGATTCTTGAAAAAAATATTCGTCCCGAAAGCATTCTTGCCATCACATTTACAAACAAAGCAGCTGAAGAAATGCTGCAACGTTTGAATAAATTATTAAAAGAAAAGAATAGTTCAGGACAAGTGAATGTCTTGACATTTCATGCGTTCGGATATTCCGTGATAAAACAATTTGCAGAAAAAACAGGCAGAGAAAAGAATTTTTCTGTGATGAATGAAAAAGACAGAATGCAAATTTTGAAGGATATTATTTGCGAAGAAAATCAAAATGTAAAAAAAATTGCTGCTGCATTCAGCGAAATAAAACAAAATCTTTTGCGTACTGATGAAATTCAGGATAAGGAAATTGCTGCAAATTTTAAGGATTATAATGAATACTTAAAAAAACAAAATGCTTTTGATTTTGATGATTTGATTTATTATCCAATGTCTCTTTTCTCTGATTTTCCTGAGGTTTTGGAGTATTACAGAAAAACAATTCAATGGTTGCTGGTGGATGAATATCAGGATGTGAACCTTGCGCAATATCAAATGGTAAAGCAACTCATGCCATCGCAGGATGCAAATCTTTTTGTGATTGGCGACCCGAATCAAGCTATTTATGGGTTTCGTGGAGCAGATGTGAAATATATTAAAAAATTTATTTCAGATTATCCAAAGGTGAAAGTGTACAAATTCAAAAAAAGTTATCGCTGCTCCGACATGATATTAAAGGCTTCCGGAGATATAGTCAAAAATGATTCAAAGAAAAAATATTTTCTTGAAGGTCTTCGTGAAGGAGTGAAAATTAAAATTGCTGCACACGAAACAGACAAAAGCGAAGCAGAATTTATTGCGCGAACCATCGAGCAAATGATGGGCGGCTTGCGCTTTTTCTCGATGGATAGCAAGATTGCAGAAGGAAATAAAGATGCAGAGATTAAAAGTCTTTCGGATATTGTGGTGCTTTGCCGCATCGGCAGACAAATGGATGTGATTGAAAAAGCACTGAACGATCACAGCATTCCTTATCAGAAAATTGGTGAAGAACCTTTTTTCACAAAAGAGCCTGTGAAATACTTGATAGACCTGATAAAGCTGATTGACAATCCAGAAAATTATTATATCGAAAGTGATTTGATTCGGAATAAAATTATTTATGTTGATGAATTAGCAAAAATTTCAAACTTTGTAAAAAACCTTTCTGTAAGCGATACGATCAATTATTTGATTGATGCTTTTTTTGAAAATGTTTATGATGAAAATGAAACATTCTTCAAGCGACTGGTTGATATTGCTACTGAATTTAATAATGATAGAGAAGGATTCCTACGATTTATTTCATCAGGTACAAGTGTTGATACATACAAGCCGGCAATAGAAAATGTTACTCTGATGACTTTGCATGCGGCCAAAGGACTTGAGTTTGAATGCGTGTTTATTGCAGGTTGCGAAAACGGGCTGCTCCCCTATTCTTTATTTGAAAATCAAAAATCAGATACGGAAGAAGAACGCCGACTGCTCTACGTGGGCATGACACGCGCAAAAAAATATTTATTTCTTACACATGCGAATAAACGCCGCTTGCTTGGAAAAGAATATCAACAAGAACGAAGTATTTTCCTTGATCAGATTGAAAAAGACCTGATTGATTTTGCTGAAAATAATTTCAAAAAGAAACCGAAGAAAGGCGAGAATCAGTTGGATTTATTTTAAACTAATTAAATAAATGAACAAAGTTATCTCCATCCTGCGCGGCATCAATGTTTCAGGGCATAATAAAATTTCAATGTCGGAACTGAAGTCGTTGTATGAAGAATTAAAGTTCAAAAATGTAACAACATATATTCAAAGCGGAAATGTTATCTTTTCAACAGAACAAACTGATTTTACAGTACTTTCCAAACAAATAGAAAAAATAATTTCCCAAAAATTTAAGTTTGCTGTTCCTGTCATTCTTAGGAATATCAACGAATTGCAAGCGATAGTCAACACCAATCCTTTTCTCAAAATAAAAGACATTGATATTGAAAAATTACATGTCTCTTTTCTGTCAAACTATCCAACAAAGGACTATTTAGAAAAAATAAAAACTTATCATCACGAGCCAGATGTTTTTATTATCAAGGGAAAAGAAGCTTTTGTTTTTTGTCCGAACGGTTACGGAAAAACAAAATTTACAAATATTTTTTTTGAAACCAAATTGAAAGTAACAGCCACAACCCGCAACTGGCGAACGATAAACGAATTATTGAGAATCGCATCAGCCATCTAACGAACATCATAATTTTTCTGTTTCCTGCACAGACGTAAGATTACAGCTTATTTTGATGAAGTTTAAATTTTTTATTTTCATAAAAAAATATTTTTCTCCTCTCCAAAGAAAGAATAAAAATAGAGTATATGTACTCTATAAGTAGAGTATTTATACTCTACAAAATCATTCTGTTTTCTATTTAATTTTATTCGCAAAAAAAATAAAAAAAAATGATACACAAAATTAAAAAATATGGATGGCGACCTGATTTACCGGATCAGCGCGATTTAGTTTATGCAGCTCCAAGCGCAATCTTAAAAAAACTTCCAACAAAAGTTGATTTACGAAAATCATGTCCACCTGTTTATAATCAAGGAGAATTAGGCAGTTGCACGGCAAATGCAATCGGCGCAGCATTTGAATTTGCATTACTAAAAGAAAATAAAAAAGAGGATTTCATTCCTTCGCGTTTGTTTATCTATTACAACGAACGAGTGATGGAGCATACTGTAAATAATGATAATGGCGCACAAATACGTGATGGAGTTAAAAGTTTAAATACACAAGGTGTTTGCCCTGAAACCATGTTTCCTTACGATATCAATAAGTTCGCCCAAAAGCCAAGCGCATCCTGCTATACAGAAGCATTGAAACATCAGGCGCTTTCGTATCATCGTGTGCAACGCAAACTCGATCAGATGAAAACCTGCCTTGCTGAAGGGTTTCCGTTTGTTTTTGGATTTACAGTATATGATTCCTTTGAAAGCAGTAGTGTTGCAAAAACCGGCAAGTTAGATATGCCAAAAAAAAGTGAATCGGTTGTAGGCGGCCATGCTGTACTTGCTGTAGGATATGATGATGGAGCCAAACGTTTTATCGTGCGAAACAGTTGGGGCGCAGATTGGGGATTACAAGGTTATTTCACCATGCCTTATGATTACCTGACAGAAGAAAATCTATCTGACGACTTTTGGACAATTCGTGTTGTAGAAATTTAAATAACAACGATTATGAATGACAATGATTATTTTGACGCACACTGTCATATTTTCACTTTAAATTATGCACTCAAGGAAGTAAAAAACATGCTTCACGATATGTTGTACGGCACATATCCATGGCATTCTCCAACTATTAACAATGCGAAAATGCTGACTATGCCTGATTGGTCCGGCATTAAAGATTTGTTGAAACAATTCTATGAATTAATATCAGCATCTATGGGTTCGGAAGAAGAAAATTTAAATTTTCTTCAAAGTGAAGCATTAAAAGCAATACCAAATATCAAATGGAATATTACGCCATTAATGATGGATATTTTTTATTTGCTTGCATATCCTTTAAATAAAGGAGAAAACGCTTCACAAATGAGAAGTGCAATGACTAAACATATTGATGAAAATGAATTTCAAAAAGTGTGGAACGAAATTCTTGATGATTTAAAAACACACATAAGGGAACGTAATAGCCAACTTAAAATCACTAAAAACGATACAGTTAAAAATGTATTTGAGGTTATAGAATCTGAAAAAAGCATTAAAAAAACATTCGCGTTTAAATCAAAAACCATTGAATCCATTGGGTTTTATCAAACAGAAGGTTTTTGTTTTCACTTGAACAACCTGATAAGTCTGGAGAAAAAACGGAAAGGAGAATTATTTCCTTTTATTGCTGTTGATCCACGCAGACCAGGCATGATTGATGAAATTATCAGTGGAAAATATATTAGTAACAACGGTCCATTTTATGGCGTTAAACTTTATCCTCGCATGGGTTATCACCCACAAAGTGCGCCAATGGAGGCTTTGTACAATTATTGCAATGACCAAAAAATTCCTATTACTTTTCATTGCGGCAAAAGCGGATTTCCACCAAGCGCTAAATGGAAATATGCTGACTTCGAAAATCCTGTAAATTTTGAACCTATTATAAAAAGATATCCAAACCTAAAAATAAATTTTGCACATCTGGGAAGTTCAGACCCAACGTATAATTGGGCAAATACGATAATTAACATGGTTAATCAATATGATAATGTGTATTCCGATTTAGCTTGTTATGTTGATATAAACGATTTGGAAGCGGCAAAAGTTTTTTGGGATAATAACCCAAAACTAAAATCCCGATTGCTATTTGGAACTGATTTCGACGTGATGTATTTCACAGGAGAAATAACCATGTCATCGTATTACAAAAATTTTAAACGTATTTTTTCAGCACATGATTTAACGCTTCTGATGCATGACAATCCGTTACGCTTTTTTGAAGATATATGTAAGGTTAGCGCGAATAATGAAAATACATTTTTTTCTAAAGTGAAAAGTCGTAAAAATAAAAAAGAGCTTTCAAAAATCAAACAATAACATTTATTCTGCTTTATAAATCATTTCCCAATTACCTTTATAAATTTCCTTTAATTTGAATTCTATAGGCAACTCATCAACATTCAATGGCTTTCCTTGAAAAATAAGTTTATTTTGAGAATATTTTTTTAAGTTTTCTATCGAAATTCCATGATCCCAAGTATAAAATTTTCTTTTAACTTTATCATAATAAATTATTTCTCCATATAGTAAACGCAGCTCGTCTGCAAATACAGATTTGCTGCAAACAATTGCAAAAAGAAGTCCAAATTCAACAGAAGATGAACGATAATAATAAACTTTTGCATAATCTGAAAATTCTATCAATGCTTTATTATGTACTAAATGTGCTTCAGTATTTATTTTTTTAAAACATGTATATATATTATAAATCATAATTATTCTGATAATTATAAAAATGAAAATAATAATCAATAATTTATTAATCAATCCTGAAATATTTATCCTGAACAACTCATTGATTTGAGTTAAATACAGAATTATCAACACAATTGTCAATCCTGAGAAACAACTGCTTGCAATCATATAATGATTACCGCTGTAATGTTTTGCAATTAAAAGCACACTAACAAACTGACAAACTAAAACACCACAAAGAAGTTTGAATGTCTTTTGATTGTTAGATATTTCTCTTAATCTTTTTGATGCCTTATTTATAAAAATGAAAATGAAAGAAGAAATAAAAAAGAATAAAAAAACAAGATTCGTTTTAAATATTGTTATAATATTTTGAAAATATTTTGTTGAATTAAAAAGTTCATAATCCCCCACTCCATAAAGACCTTTATGAGTAAGAATTTTTTTTAACCAAAGAAACATCAATTTATATTGTGGAATAATTGGAATAGTCCATATTAAAAAAATAAAAGCTATAATTAAAAAATAAATAAAAATTGATTTGCCTTTCTTCATGATGAACAAAGGGATAAATATAAAAGGCAGAAATAACAATTTAGTAGCCAAACCAAATCCTGCAATAAATGCCAACAAATAAATATAAAAATCTGTTTTATTTTCATCTTTATTACTGGCTATTATAATGATTACAACTGAAAAAAGCAAAATGGTAATGATCATCAAAGGTTCAGGACAGACATAAGATATAACCATTAAATTTTTCATAAAAATAAATGGAATGAGCTGCATTAAAAAAGCCATCCATAAATTTTGCGTAAATGTGTAAACAATTTTTCCAGAAATAAAAAGGATGACCCCTATAAAAACAATAATAAAATAACTTATTGCATGAAGATATATTTCCGGATTTCCAAGCACATCAAATTCTATTGCCGTTGAAGTATGTCTGAAAAAATGAACTACCTTTAAAATGATAACGCCCAATAGTTGAATTGTTATTCCAGGATGCTGAAATCCCATTGTCTTTCCATTTTTAATTAGATCAAGCATGTAAATAAGGTATGCATATGTCGGATCAACATTTGTCAAAAGCCAGAATGGACCTCTTGCATAGCTTAACAAGAATTCAATAAAAATCAATGATACAGGCAATATCAGCAGGAAAATATAAACAGGAATTTTAAATTTCATTTTTTGAGTTTAAAGAACAGACTAAATATTTAATCCCAAACTTACACATTTTTTTTAAATTCAAACACCTGCAAATAAATTCGACAAAAATAAATATCAACCTTAACAACAAGATTTTCAAAAAATTATCCAAAAATTAAATCTCTAATTCTAAAAAAAATCTTTCTGTCTCTTGAAAATTTTATACTTTTATAACAAAATTAACAATCCTCAATTACAGAAAAACTGTAAATACAGAAATCAGTCAATGAAAGTTGTAATCATAAAATATAATGCGGGAAATATCATGTCTGTTTCTTTTGCCTTGCAACGATTAGGAATTACGCCCATCATCACGGACGATCATGAAGAAATTTCTTCAGCCGACAAAGTGATTTTCCCTGGCGTTGGCGAAGCAAGCACGACCATGAAATATCTTTCTGAAAAAAAATTAGATGTTATCATTAAAAATCTGAAACAACCTGTACTCGGCATTTGTCTTGGCTTGCAGCTTATGTGCAATCATTCGGAAGAAGGCAACACAACATGTATTGGTGTTTTTGAACAAAAAATTAAAAAATTCAAACCTGTTCTTAAGGTGCCACACATGGGCTGGAACACCATTACGCAGCTAAAAAGCGGACTATTTAAAAATATTTCTGAAAATTCTTATGTTTATTTTGTTCATTCATATTATGCTGAAACAGGCATAAACACTGCTGCTCTGACAGATTACATTCAACCTTTCAGTGCATCATTACAAAAAGATAATTTTTATGCAACCCAATTTCACCCTGAAAAAAGCGGAAAAACCGGTGCAATCATTTTAGAAAACTTTATTAATCTATGATCGAAATTATTCCGGCAATTGATATTATTGATGGCAAATGCGTGAGACTCAGCCAAGGCGATTATGCTCAAAAAAAAATCTATTATAATGATCCTTTGGACACAGCAATGATGTTTGAAGACAGTGGCATTCATCGTTTGCATCTCGTAGATCTGGATGGCGCTAAAACCTCTCACATCGTAAACTGGAAAACGCTTGAAAGAATATCACAAAAAACACGATTGATTATAGATTTTGGTGGTGGTTTGAAAACAGATGATGATGTCAGAATTGCATTCCAGTCTGGTGCAGCTATGATAACCGGAGGAAGCATTGCTGTTATGGATCCTGATATGTTGCTCCATTGGTTAAAAATTTTCGGAAAAGAAAAAATCATTCTTGGCGCTGATGTTAGAAATGAAAAAATTGCCATCAGTGGCTGGCTCGAAGAAACCGAACAAGATTTATTTCCTTTTCTTAAAAAATATATTGAACAAGGAATTAATAAAGTTATTTGCACAGACATCAACAAAGACGGTATGCTTGAAGGAACATCCGTTGATCTGTATAAAAAAATAATAACTGAATTTCCTGAACTCTATCTGATTGCAAGCGGTGGAGTTAGCAGTATAAAAGATATTGAAATCCTTGAAGAATGTGGTATTCCGGCGGTTATCGTTGGCAAAGCTATTTATGAAGGAAACATCAAATTAGACGAATTGAAAAAATTTATTATTCACTAATATGTTAGCAAAACGCATTATTCCCTGTCTTGATATTAAAGATGGAAGAACGGTGAAAGGCATCAACTTCCTTGAGTTGCGTGATGCCGGCGATCCCATCGAGTTGGGCTCAAAATATTCGGATGAAGGCGCTGACGAGCTTGTTTTTCTTGATATAACAGCCACTCACGAAGGAAGAAAAACGTTTGTAAAACTGGTTCGAAATATTGCCGAACATTTGAATATTCCTTTCACTGTCGGTGGTGGCATTAGCGAAATAAAAGATGTGGCAGCTTTGTTGGGAGCCGGCGCTGATAAGGTTTCTATCAATTCATCAGCTGTAAAAAGACCAGAACTGATTGATCAATTGGCAAAAAACTTTGGCAGTCAATGCATTGTCACGGCAATTGATGCTAAATTTGAGAACGGTGAATGGATTGTTTATGTAAGCGGCGGACGAATTCCTACGAATAAAGAATTATTTTCTTGGGCAAAAGAAGTTGAATCCAGAGGTGCAGGAGAAATATTATTTACCTCCATGAATCATGATGGAACAAAAGATGGATTTGCATGTTCCGCTCTTGCCCGCTTGTCTGACAGTCTTTCTATTCCAATCATTGCTTCTGGTGGAGCTGGAAATATGTTGCACTTCAAAGAAGTATTCACAGAAGGCAAAGCTGATGCGGGTTTGGCTGCAAGCATATTTCATTACAAAGAAATTTCTATTCACGATTTAAAAAAATATTTAAAGGAAAATTCTATAGAAGTTCGTATTTAAAAATCAAAAATATAAATCATGACATTTCAAGACGAAAATTTTTTATTATACCTTCAAAGCCTTATTTATCAACGAAAAAATGATATGCCGGAAGGTTCATATACGACAAATCTTTTTCAAAAGGGCATAAATAAAATTGCTCAAAAAGTAGGCGAAGAAGCTGTAGAGCTTATCATTGAAGCGAAAGACGATAATCAGGATAAATTTTTGAATGAAGCAGCAGACTTGATGTATCATTATCTCGTGCTGCTTGCTGCGAAAGAAACAACATTAAATGATGTTATAAATATTCTAAAAGAACGTCATAAATAATTTCAAACAAGAAGTTTGATGAAAAAGAATCAAACAAAAAAAGTTCAAAACAAAAAAAATAATACTTCAAAATCTTTTATTGAAAATAATTCCATTTGCTATCTCTTACTTGGAATCATTGTTGTCTTGTATCTTTTGATATACAAGCAAGTTCTAAATTTTGATTTGGTTGATTGGGACGATTACGGATATATCAAAACGAATCCGGATATTCAACATCTTGGCAATATCAATAAATTTTTCTCTTTGTTTTATATGGGAAACTATCATCCATTGACTATCTTATCTTGGGCAATTGACTACAACTGGTGGCAATTGAATGGTCATGGATATCATTTAACAAATCTAATGCTTCATGCTTTTAATATTGTTTTGGTTTTTATTTTTATAAAAAAATTACTCAACAAAAATGATATTTCACTCTTTGTTTCCTTATTGTTTGCCATTCATCCCATGCACGCTGAATCCATTGCATGGATTTCCGAGCGAAAGGATTTGTTATACTCATTTTTCTTGTTAATTGCACTGATAAACTACATTGATTTTTCAAACAGCAAAAAGAATATGTCATATTTTTTAACGATTTTGTTTTTTACTTTTTCATTACTTTCAAAATCCGCAGCAGTCATATTTCCCTTATTATTGCTGCTGATTGATTACTTCAAGAACACATCTTTTTCATTAAAAAATAATCTGCTGAAAATTCCATTTTTTATTCTCTCTGTTGTGTTTGGTATAATCGCTTTAAAATCGCAGCACACAGCGATGGATTATAATTTTGCACCATCGTTTCCTTGGTATGAAAGGATTTTTATCGCTTCCGGCGGCATTACTTTTTATCTCATCAGTTTATTTTATCCGTTTCGGCAATCTCCTCTGCATCCCTATCCTATTCATGCTTTCGGAACGCTTCCTGTTTATTTTTACTTTTCATTTATCTCAATTCTTGCATTAATTTTTCTCATTTATATTTTTAAAAAACAAAGAAGATTCATTGTTTTCTGCGTAGGATTTTTTCTCATAAATTTATTGTTGGTCATCCAGTTAATTCCTGTAGGCAAAGCCATTGTAGCCGAACGATACACTTATTTATCATATCTTGGATTATATATTTTAATCGCATATTTTATTTTAAATTTGAATAAAAAATATAAACGTTATTTGTTTTTTATTTCCGGAATATGGATTCTAATGTTGGCAATAACTACCTTCAATCGCTTGCCAATATGGGAAAACAGCGATTCATTATTTTCTGATATAATTAAAAAATATCCAAAAGAAGAAAGCGCCTATTACAACCGTGGTCTTGTGAAATTCAATATTGGCGATATGAATGGAGCTTTTGATGATTATTCAAAATCCATTTTATTAAAACATGATAATGCGGTAGCTTATTACAATCGCAGTTTGATTTATTTGAATAGACAAGATTATAAAAATGTTCTTGCTGATCTTGACAGCGCTTTAAAATTCATGCCTGACCATTTGGATGCCCATAAAAACAGGGGAATTGCACGAGCTATGTTTAAAGACTACGATAATTCGATTAAAGATTTTAATTACGTTTTGAATAAAATACCTAATGACCAAACAGCTTTATTAAATCGTGGTTTCACTTTTCTGAATATGAATAAACCAGAAGAAGCTTGCAATGACTTCAATGCAGCGTATCGCTTGGGCAATAGCAAAGCAAAAGAGATGATTGAAACGCAATGCAAAAAATCTCATTAATCAGAAAAAATCAGTAAATCAATATTCATTCATTTCTGTATTTGCAACCATGAAACTTATTAATTTTGTTTTATAAAAAAGAAATCCAATTTTATAATTATGGCTTATTATTTAGCAAAATTTTTCCTGTGGTTGTTAGGATGGAAAATTACCAGTGATTTCCCAAAAGATAAAATTAAAAAATGTGTATTTATTGTTGCTCCTCACACCAGCTATTATGATTTCATTATTGGCAAATTAGCTTTCTATTTTTTAAAAGTCGAAACAAAAATTTTTATAAAAAAAGATTTATTCAAATTCCCGCTTGGTCCAATTTTAAGGTCTTTGGGAGGAGTTCCTGTTGACAGAAGCAGAGTGCGCAATATTATTTCACAAGCAGTTGAGATGTACAATAAATACGATACTTTTTATTTAACCATCACACCTGAAGGCACACGAAAATATAATGCAAACTGGAAACATGGATTTTATCATATTGCGCAGGAAGCCCATGTGCCTATATACTTTTGCTTCATTGATTTTAAACATAAGCGTGGCGGTATTGGTCCGGAACTTAAAATAACCGGAGATATTAAAAAAGATTTTGAAGTCATCAATGAATATTATAAAAAAATTGGCGCAAGACATCCTGAAAAATTTAATCTTACACCAAAACCTCATGAACAACAATATTAATCATTCCTCGTTCTATCTATCTATACATTTTCTTTTAAACTTATATTTTAAATTATGGACAAGATAAAAATTCTTTGGGCTGATGATGAGATAGACTTATTGAAACCACACATCATTTTTTTGAATGAAAAAGGGTTTCACGTTGACATTACAAACAGCGGAGATGAAGCATTAAACATGCTAAAGAAGGAATATTTCGATATTATTTTTCTAGATGAAAATATGCCAGGGTTGTCTGGTTTAGACACATTGAATTTCATTAAAAATAATCATCCGGGGATTCCTGTTGTGATGATTACAAAAAATGAAACAGAACATGTAATGGAAGAAGCCATTGGTTCTAACATTGCCGATTATCTCATCAAACCGGTTAAGCCGAATCAGATTCTGCTTTGCCTGAAGAAAATATTTGAGAACAAAGAATTAATCAGTAAAAAAACTATTTCCGATTATCAACAAGAATTCAAAAATATCGGCATGGCAATCAACGAAGGACTTGATTTTAAAGGCTGGTCAGACATTTATAAAAAAATTGTTTTCTGGGAATTGGAGCTTGAAAGATCAAAAGACGAAAGTATGGAAGAAGTGCTTAACTTACAGAAACAAGAAGCCAATCACACGTTTTGCAAATATTTTGAAGCTCATTATCCGGATTGGATCAATGGAAAAACAGAAAAAAAACCTGTTTTTTCTCACACATTATTTAAAGAAAAAATTAATCCTTTGTTCAATGATAATACGCCTCTGTTTATTATCGTTATTGATAATTTCCGTTATGACCAATGGAAAGCCGTGCAACCTATCATCGAAAATAAATACAGAGTTGAAAAAGATGAACTCTTTTTAAGTATTTTACCATCTGCTACACATTATTCAAGAAATGCTTTTTTTGCCGGCTTGCTTCCATCAGAAATTGAAAAAAAATATCCTCAACTTTGGTTGAATGAAGATGACGAAGGTTCGAAAAATATTTACGAAGAAAGCCTACTGGCTGAACAGCTGAAACGTCTTGGCAAAGAAGATATCAAATGGAAATATTCAAAAATTCTTGGACTGGATGCTGCAAAAAGATACATGGACACACTTCCAAATTTGCTCTCGAATAAGTTGAATGTTCTTGTCTACAATTTTGTGGATATGCTTTCGCACGCACGCACGGAAATGGAAATCATTCGCGAACTCGCCAGTGATGAAAAGGCTTACAGGTCATTAACCGTTTCATGGTTCGAGCATTCTCTGTTGATGGAAGTTATAAATTTTTTGGCTGAAAACAAGGTAAATATTGTCATTACAACAGATCATGGTTCGGTACAAGTTAAAAATCCTGTTCGCGTAGTTGGCGAAAGATCAACGAACAGCAACCTGAGATACAAGATTGGAAAGTCGTTGCAATACAATAAAAAAGAGATTTACGAAATCAAGAATCCGCAGGATGTTTATCTGCCTAAAGCAAATGTAAGTTCTTCGTATATTTTTTGCAGAGAAAATGATTTTTTTGTGTATCCAAATAATCAAAATCATTTTTCAAACTACTACAAAGATACCTTTCAACATGGCGGTATTTCTATCGAAGAGCTGATGATTCCATTTATTTTTCTCAAAGCAAAATAATTTTTCATGGCAGAGTTAATTTGTAAAACCATTGAAGATTACCTGAATGCAGGTAAAATTATTTTAAAAACATTCCCCGAAAACAAAGTGTTTGCTTTCTATGGCAGGATGGGTGTTGGCAAAACAACGCTTATCAAAGCTATTTGCAGCTATTTGGGTGTGAAAGAATTGGTGAACAGTCCGAGCTTTGCTATTATTAATGAATATAAATCAGCATCAGCAGAATCCATTTTTCACATGGATTATTATCGCATCAAAAACATAAAAGAAGCTTTTGATATTGGCTACGAAGACTATATCTACAGCGAGTCCTACTGCTTTATCGAATGGCCTGAAAAGATTGAAGAGCTATTGCCTGAAGATATTGTGAATATTACGATTACTGAAGATGAATTAGGGAAAAGGATTATTAGTTTTTAAAAACAGTTTTTATTTTTAAAGATTCTTTAAGAGTAAAATAGACTCCAAATAATTCAAATCCGCAAGTGTAGTAATTTTAATATTATTTTCATCTCCATCCGTCAGATGAATGGAATGACCTTCGCTTTCAATGACTGTGGCATCATCGGTAAATTCATCCCGATATTGCTGAATAAACGCTTGCTTTATAATTTTAATATTAAAACATTGTGGCGTTTGAATGATTCTTAATTTACTTCTGTCAATTGGATTATTTCCTTTCTCCGAAATTATTCTCATCGAATCCTTCATCGGCAAAGCTGGTATTGCATTGCCATATTTTTCAGTATCTTCAAATAATTTTTTTATCAGACTGGCTGTTATTAAAGGTCTTGCTGCATCATGGATTGCAACAATTCCATCTTCGTCAGGAATAACATTTAAACCATTTTTAACAGAATGAAAACGCGTTTTCCCACCGGCAACTACTTGATGAACAAACTTAAAATTATATTTAGCACAAAGTTGTTTCCATTGACTGATAAGGGTTTCAGGCAATACAACAATTAAATGAATATCATTTGAAAATTGAAAAAATGCTTCAATGGAATACATCAAAACAGGTTTTCCTGCAAGCAACATGAATTGTTTTGGAACTGACTGATTCATTCTTGCACCAATTCCACCGGCAACTATTAGTGCATATTTCTTCATCAGTTTAAATAAATCCGATTTGAAAGGATTTTCAGGACTAATACTAAGTTTTAGTCAGGCAAAACAAGCATTGCATCACCATACGTAAAGAATCTGTATTTTTTATCTACAGCTTCTTTGTAAGCTTTCATCATGAAATCATAATCTGTAAAAGCAGCTGCAGTCATCATTAATGTTGACATTGGCAAATGCAGATTGGTGATGAGCGTATCGGCAATACTGAATTCATAGGGTGGAAAAATAAAAATATTTGTCCAGCCGGTAAATGGTTTCAATTGTTTTCCAATTGAAACTGAAGATTCAACAGCTCTTAAAGAAGATGTACCGACAGCACAAACTTTCTTTTTGTTTTCTTTGGTCTTATTCACTAGGATTGCTGCAGGTTCTTCAATAATCATCTGCTCTGAATCCATCTTATGTTTTGTCAAATCTTCAACATCAACGCTTCTGAAATTGCCAAGTCCAGCGTGAAGAGTTACTTCTGCAAAATTAATTCCTTTCAATTCCATTCGCTTGATAAGCTCTCTGCTGAAATGAAATCCAGCTGAAGGTGCCACAACGCCACCTTCGTGTTTTGCATAAATCGTCTGATATCTTTCTTTGTCAATATCTTCCGCCTGACGCTGATGAATTTTTGGCAGTGGCGTATAACCAAGTTTATTAATGGTTTTTTTAAATTCTTCGTATGATCCATCAAACAAAAATCGGATAGTTCGTCCACGTGAAGTTGTATTATCAATAACTTCAGCAACCAGCGAATCATCATCTCCGAAATATAATTTGTTCCCGATTCTTATTTTTCTAGCCGGATCAACCAAAACATCCCACAAACGAGTTTCTGAATTTAATTCTCTTAAAAGAAAAACTTCAATTTTAGCGCCAGTTTTTTCCTTCCGACCGTACAATCTAGCAGGAAAAACCTTAGTATTATTTAGAATAATTACATCACCATCATTGAAATATTCGATTATATCTTTAAATTTTCGATGTTCAATTTTCTTTGATTTTTTATGCAAAACGATTAATCTTGATTCATCCCTGTTTTCCAAAGGATAACTAGCAATCAACTCTAAAGGTAAATGGTATCTGAAAGCAGATAATTTCATAATTTGAAAAAAATTACAGGATTATTTTATGTCTTTTTTTGGTTTTGCAAATATACTGCTTCAAAAAAGCAAAGTAAAGAATTTGTAAATATTTATTAAATAAAAAAAATAACACACTAATTTTCAGTCTTTTATTATAAGCTAATCTCTTCAATACTTAAAGCATTTTCTAAAGTAAAACATCCAATTCTTGTCCTACAAAGTGCTGAAAGATGAGCTCCGGTATCAAGCGCTTTTCCAAAATCCCTTGCTATCGCTCGGATATATGTTCCTTTGCTGCAAATAATTTTGAATTCAACTGTTGGCATATCTATTTTTGTTATTTCAAACGAAAAAATTGTGATTTTATTTGATTTTATCTCAACATTTTCACCACGACGAGCAAAATTATATGCTCTTTCTCCATTAATCTTCTTTGCAGAGTAGATTGGAGCAACCTGTTCCTGCTCTCCAACAAAACTTTTTGCCACTTGATGAATTAATTCAGAATTTATATGTTCTAATGAAAAAGTTTGGTCAACTTCAGTTTCTAAATCAAAGGAAGGAGTTGTTGCTCCGAGAACAATTGTTCCGGTATATTCTTTTTCTAATGCTTGGAACTCATCAATCTTTTTAGTGAATTTTCCGGTGCAGACAATAAGCAGTCCGGTTGCCAAAGGATCTAACGTACCAGCATGACCGATTTTAAACTTTTTAGTATTTAAAATAGCAATTAATTTATTTTTTAATTTTCTTATAACATCAAAAGAAGTCCAGCGATAAGGCTTGTTGATTAAGAGAATCTCTCCTGCTAAATAATCCATTAAATGATTCTTAAATTAATTCCCATACTTAATAAAATTATAATGGTAAGTCCGAGAATTATTCTGTAATATCCAAAAAATTTAAATCCATATTTTATCAAAATAGCTATAAAAAACTTTATCGCAATGATAGCTACAATGAAAGCAATAATATTGCCCATGGCAAGCATTTGAATATTGTGTTTCGTTAATAATTCAGGATTGTGCTTATATGCATCCCAAATACTTTTTACAAAAGCGCCTGCTAACGTAGGAACAGCAAGGAAAAAAGAAAATTCGGCAGCTAATTTTCTTGTCAGTTTTTGCTGAAGTCCGCCAATGATAGTAGCTGCGCTTCTGCTGAATCCGGGAAGAATAATGGCAAGTATTTGAAATACGCCGATAGTAAAGGACTTTTTATAAGAAACATTTTCCAAATCATCAATTTCAGATTTTTTGAAAAACTTATCAATGAACACCAACAAAATCCCTCCGAGAAATATGATAATCGCAATAAACATGGGATTTCCCAATAATTCTTCAATGTGTTTTTTAAATAAAACACCAATAATTGCTGCAGGAATAAACGCTACAACAAGCTTATAATAAAAATTGATCTTTTTAAAATCAAAAAAGCTTCGCCAGTAAAGCAAAACAACTGAAAATATAGCTCCAACCTGAATAGATTCCTCAAACAGTTTTGTGAAAGCATCTTTTTCAATGCCCATGGCTGACGAGGTAAACACCATGTGAGCAGTAGAAGAAATCGGCAGAAACTCCGTGATTCCTTCAACAATACTAAGAATAACAGCTTCGATTGAAGTCAAAAGATAATAGTTTTAAATGATTAAAAAGAATAAGATTATTGAGCTTGCTCGTCATCAAACTTAAGCATGATGGCAAAAAATTCAATAGCAAAACCAATAATAATAATAATTGGAGCCAGTGTGAGTCGTCTGAAATTAAAAAGATCTTCACTAAAAACATTTGGATCTTTAGAACCGCCACCACTCATCAGGATAAACCCGAGAACAATAAAAAACAAACCTATTCCCAAAAGAATATAATTTTTTTTGCTCATGCCGAATGTAAACATTGGGCTGCTTTTTTCTTTACTTTTTTGTTTTGTGCTCATAAATATAAAAAATCTGTTTTCATTCTTAAATATTTTCTAACTGCGAGATAATTGGAAATCCAGGAAATTACAATACCAAGAAAAGTAACGATTCCATAGACATAAAGGTAAAGATCATAATCTTTTAAATTTATGATTTCAGGAATTTTTTGTCTGACGATATAAATTATTACTGTTAAAAGGAACATTGCAATCAATGAACCATAAATGCCTTGAACAATGCCTTTGATAATAAACGGACGACGAATGAATGATTCTGTAGCTCCTACCAATTGCATGCTTCTAATTAAAAAACGTTTGGCAAAAACCGAAAGCCGAATCGTATTACTAATTAAAGCAACAGCTATCAACAACAGAATAGAACTCAATACCAGCAAGACCAATGTAATTTTTTTCACATTGTCATTCACTTGTTTTATTAATGATTTGATATAAACCACTTCTTTGACATCTTTATTCTGCATTAATTTTTTTTCAATGGAAGGAATGCTATCATTGTTGGCATAATCAGCTTTCAGAAATACTTCAATGGACGGATGCAACGGATTATAGCCAAGAAAATTCAAGAAATCTTCTCCTAAATCTTGTTTTAATTCTTTTGCACCTTCTTCTTTGCTTATATAATCTGATGCTTTCACACCTGTCATTGCATTGATATCTTTTTGAAAACTAAGAATATCAGCTTCTTTTGCATTATCATTGATGAAAACGGTCAAACCGATGTTTTCTTTTACATGGTCAGAGATTTTTTTTGCATGGAGAAGTATCAATCCAAGCAATCCCAGCATGAAAAGCACCAATGAAATACTTATCACACTTGTTATGTAGGAAGTTCTTAAACGGCGACGGGTTGAAGCGTCAACTTTATTTTGTTGCTTTGACATATTGATTTTTGCTATGGGCAAAATTACTAAATTTAATATTTCTAATTCATTATCCCTCAAATTTTACTTTACTTTTCCTAAATTCGCAAACAATTTGGGTAGTTGATAGTAAAAAATTAAACATTTTTAAAGTATTATAATTTAAATTTCAAATGGAATACAACTTTAATGAAATTGAGCAAAAGTGGCAGCAATACTGGCAAGAGAAAAATATCTATAAAGTTGATGTAGATAAAAATCGTCCAAAATTTTATGTATTGGATATGTTTCCGTATCCGTCCGGAGCTGGCTTGCACGTGGGGCATCCACTGGGATATATTGCTTCTGATATTTATTCAAGATACAAACGCATGCAAGGTTTTAATGTGTTGCATCCCATGGGATATGATGCATTCGGGCTACCTGCTGAACAATATGCCATTCAAACAGGCCAACATCCGGCTGTTACCACAGATACAAATATTAAACGTTATCGCGAACAGCTTGATAAGATTGGCTTTTCATACGACTGGAGCCGCGAAGTAAGAACTTGTGATCCTAACTATTATAAATGGACACAATGGACCTTCATTCAACTTTTCAAACATTGGTATAACCTTAAAACCAACAAAGCCGAATCTATTGAAACGTTAATAAAAAAATTTGAACAAAACGGCAATGCCCTGATACATGCAGCTTGCAGCGAAACAAAACAATTTTCTGCTGCTGAATGGAAAGCCATGAATGAAAAAGAACGGCAGGAAATCTTGCTGAACTATCGTTTAGTTTATCTGGCTGAAACTTTAGTGAACTGGTGTCCGCAGCTTGGTACTGTTTTGGCAAATGATGAAGTAGTGAATGGATTGTCTGTTCGCGGCGGTTATCCTGTTGAACAAAAAGAAATGAAGCAATGGCTGTTACGCATTACCGCATATTCACAGCGTTTGCTCGAAGGGCTTGATAATGTTGAATGGACAGATTCTCTCAAAGAAATGCAACGCAACTGGATTGGTCGTTCAGAAGGCGCAGAAATCAAATTCAACCTCTCCCCAACCCTCTCCAGAGGAGAGGGCGAAAATGCAGACGAGAATGATGTTCCTGGTTATTTTCATAGTGATGCTGCAACATGGAATTTATTACTGGACAAAGCAAAGGAAATGCGATGCAATCCTTCATTAGCCGAATCCATTATATGGCAACATTTACGGAACAGTAAAGCCGGATATAGGATACGACGCCAACATATTATTGATAAATACATTGCTGATTTTGTTTGTCTGGAAAAAAGCACAATCATTGAGATTGATGGGCATATTCATGATTTAACCAAAGAAGAAGACGCTTTAAGAACACAGCGTTTAAATGAATTAGGATTTAAAGTTATCCGATATAAAAATGAAGAAGTAATTGCACAGCCGGAAGTTGTAGTTAATAAAATTAAGGATGTACTTCAGCAACAACCTTCTGTTTATGACAAAGATCAAGGCAGCTCCCTCTCCTCTGGAGAGGGCTGGGGTGAGGTTGAAATTTTCACTACTCGTGCTGACACAATTTTTGGCGTAACCTTTATGGTGCTTGCTCCTGAAAGCAAGTTGGTGCAACAGTTAACCACACCTGAACAACTTCCTATAGTTGAAACATATCTTGATGAAACCCGCAAACGCACGCAGCGCGAGCGAATGGCAGATGTTAAAAAAGTGAGCGGCGTGTTTACCGGCGCTTATGCGATCAATCCGCTGACCAACGAAGAAATTCCAATATGGATAAGCGATTACGTGCTGATGGGATATGGCACAGGCGCTATCATGGCAGTGCCTGGGCACGATAGCAGGGATTTTGCTTTTGCACGACATTTTAATTTACCTATCAAACAGGTTGTCGTTCCTGAAGGAGAAACAGAAAGCGATCCTGCTACGTGGAGTGAATCAAAAGATTCAAAAGCAGGATTGATGGTCAATTCAGGATTTATCACAGGATTGAAAGTACATGAAGCGATTCAGAAAACAAAAAAATATATTGAACAAAAAGGGATTGGAAAAATAAAGGTTAATTTTCGTTTGCGTGATGCGATATTCAGTCGCCAACGTTACTGGGGTGAGCCTTTTCCTGTTTATTATAAAAATGAAATTCCATATGTGTTTGATGAAAAAGATTTGCCTTTGGAACTTCCTCTAATAGATGCTTTTTTACCTACAGAAAAAGGCGAACCGCCACTTGGTCGTGCAAAAGATTGGAAAACCAAAGAAGGTTATCCGATTGAATTGAGCACTATGCCTGGTTTTGCAGGTTCATCGGGTTATTATTTGCGTTATATGGATCCGCAAAATAATAATGAATATTTTTCAAAAGAAGCAAATCAATATTGGGAAAACGTTGACCTTTATATTGGCGGAACTGAACATGCCACAGGACATTTAATTTATTCACGTTTTTGGAATAAATTTTTATTTGATA
>Ga0118677_10000802_pt1 | contig 48148 bp, 50 predicted proteins | sample AliMusrvi5mmetaG_FD_86154 | JGI IMG/M metagenome (GOLD analysis project Ga0118677, IMG submission 86154) | reverse complement strand
GTCATACTCTCCGGTGACGACTCCAACCACGGTGGAGCCCGCCGCGGCAGGCCGCATTCGTGCCCGGTTGCGGCGGAACTTCTCATCGCGTTCATGGCGGTCTGTAAAATCGCGGACCACTCTGGCGAAGCCCTGCAACTCCCCATTCGCGTCTTTGAGCGCCATGGTGATGACGTTGGCCCAAAACCTGGTGGAGTCCTTTCGCAAACGCCAGCCTTCGTGCCCGAAATGCCCTTCGTCCTCGGCTCGCTTCAGGTCCGCTTCCAATTGCAAAGTATGGTTCTCTTCGCTCTCTCTCTGATCAGGCGCGAGAAACGACGGATCCCGGCCGATGACTTCACTGCCGGCATATCCAAAGATGCGCTCCGCGCCGGCATACCATGCGGCGATATGACCGTTCGCGTCCAGCAGGAACAGTGCGAAATCCTGCTGCCACGACGGAGCCGCGTCTGCGGCGGGGGCAGCAGGTTCACGATCATCGACGGCGGGCAGAACGGGGGTTGAAGGGTGGAATACGATCGCGCGAAACAGCAGTTCGAGCTCTCTGGGACCGTTCTCGGCCAACCAACGCGCAGGTGATGGCGCTGAGGCCGGGGTGGTCGACGACTGCATGGAGTTCTCTTTTTCTTCCAACGTATCAGGCCGCTCATTGCTGCCTGCGAGATCTATTCCATTCCTGCCATGCATTCCCCGCTCAAAATACGTTCCGGGAATGGCAGCGACGCCTCACCCTTACACCGATGGAAGTGGAAGGGCGGGTAAGCACGGTTGTAAATGAATTCCGCGACAGTGTTCCATTGGCAGTTTAACAGCCACGCCGCTGAAACGGGCGCTATTTTATACGACAAGGTAACTAGCTGATCTATCACGCATTTACTGAATGGCTCTACGGGCCGCGAAAACGGTGGGAGTTCGCGGTGACCTAATACGGTCACTTGTTGCCATGTGGTCACTATCCGGGCTTCCGTGTTCGAAATGCCAAAAGGCCCGACGCACCAGCTACGAACAAAAGGGAAGCGGAAGAAGGTTCCGGAACAGGTTCCGTAATAGAGGTCTCGCAACCAGGTGTGTCAATCGAGACCGTATTCGTGTCCATGGTGACCGCCCCATTGCGGGCCAACGCCCGGCCGCATGGAATCGATGCGCTGGTGTTGAGCGTGATGCTTTGTAGCGCAAGGATGTTCCCGGCAAAGAGCGTTGAGGTTCCCAGCGTCGCTGAACTTCCCACCTGCCAAAAGACGCTGTCGCCCTGCCCGCCGTTGGTGAAGACAACCGATGAGTTGCTTGCCGTCGTCAAAGTGCTGCCCATCTGAAACAGAAAGACCGCGTTAGGGTCCCCTTGGGCATTGAGTGTCAGGGTGCCGGTCAACTGTGCCGAGGCACCAAAACAGTAGGTTCCTGCAGTCAGCGTCAATCCGCCCAAATCCTGGCCGGTCAGTACATTCGGGCACGGCTGCCCCGCTGCAAGCATGTAAGCCGTACCCAGATCGATCTGCGCCTGCTGGGCGACGGCATCGGATGCATGGAGTATTCCACCGGTTATGATCCCAGGGGGAAAGCCTGTGACAGCGGTTCCTGGCCAGACACCCACACTCCCGTTAACGATGCTGGTGCCGGTATTGGTAACGGTTGATCCGGCAAGCACGGCAAAAACGTCAGCCGTTCCCAGATCCACGATGACGGCAGCATCCAAATAGGACGCGGCAAGTACAACCCCCATGAGAATGGCGATGGTGTTCATTTGATGTATCCCCAAAAAAGAAAACCGCGAGGCCTCCGATCCCTCCGGGAAGCCTCGCGGGTGGCCAGCAGTATAGACTCTACGCAGAACGAATAGGGCCGAGTTATTCGCTCGTGACCTGCATCCTGCGTGGTAGAGTCTGCTAAAACGCTCGCACAGGAATGACCATCTTCTGACGTTGCCGGAATTGGCGCCTCTTAACCAGGTTCCTGATCCGTAACGCCAGAGTCAGGAACTGCTACCTGACTGTGGTCTTTACAAAATTCACTGTTACCTGCGCCTTGGAGGAGACTCCCTTGGTATTGGTAACAGTAACTTCGAAGATGTAAGTCGCGAAGAGTTCGCCCAACTGCACACGAGGCGTTGGCGAATTCACATCGAGGATCACAGCGGTTGCGTTGATGATCCTCCAGCTATAGGTCAGCGGGAGGCCATCGGGATCGGTGGACTTCGAAGCGTCCAGAGTAATGGACCGGTAAATGGTGTCGAAGTTCTGGCCGGCATTGGCTGTCGGGGTCTTCACCGGCGGAGGCGGAACCACCGGCGGGTTGACGTTCACTGTCACCTGGCAGGAGGCCTGATTACGAGGCCCGATCGCAGTGATTGTGTACGAAGTGGTTGTAGTGGGCCGGACGTTGACGCCACCACTTACTGGTCCAATGCCCGAGACAGTAATTTGCGTGGCATTGAACGCCGTGTAGCTGAGGACGGCGCTATCACCCGAGTTGATCGTCGCCGGGGTTGCCAGGCAGCTCGTAATAGACGCGGCCTGTGAAACCGTGATCACCAGGTTGGCGCTCGTCTCGCCGTACTGGTTTTTCGCAGTGATGGTGTAGTTGGTGGTTGCTTGCGGTCCCACCTGCTGCGAGCCGGTCAGCGCAACAGCGCCGATACCGACGATGTTGACGACATCCGCATTCTCCACTACCCAGTTGAGCGTGGACTTTTCGGTGTTGAGGATATCCGGAGGAGTCGCGTTAAAGCGGATGATGCGCGGCGCCGTGCCAGTAGGAGGCCCGACGGGAACCACGGTCAACTTAACAACCGTTGTTGCCGAAACATCGCCGTACTTGTTCTTTGCCGTGAGCGTGTAAGTAGTGGTGTCCTTCGGCGAAATGGGAGCTGACCCATTCACCGCCACATTACCCACTCCAACGAGTGTCACGGTGTCTGCGTTCTCAGTCACCCATTGCAGCGTGGAGCTTTCTCCGGTCTGTATGGTTGCCGGAACGCCGGTGAAACTGATGATCCGAACCTGCGGACGGGCGACAGTTACCGCCACGGTTGCATTAGCGGAACTGGTTTTGTTGCTGGCCGTGATCTTGTAGATGGTGGTCTCGGTTGGCGCGACCTGCGAAGTCCCGTGAACCGGATCCACTTTGCCAATGGCGTCAATGGTTACTGCATCGGCATTGATGACTTCCCATGCCAGTGCGGACGTCTGCCCTGCCTGGATGCTGGACGGAGTAGCAGTGAAGCTGACAATCTTCACATTTACCGGAGCGGAAGTGGTGATGGTCACCTTGGCCATGCTCTGTGCGCCGTAGGTATCCTTCACGGTCAGGCGGAATGCGTACGACTGCGAATCCACTGACGTAAAGGTCGCCTTGGCGTTGGTCGCACCGTTGAGGGTGACGTTCGGCCCGGCGATCTGGGTCCACTGATAAGTGATGACGTCGCCGTCCGGATCGTAGGACGCGGAGCCATCGAGCGTTATCTGGCCGGAAGGAACGCCGATCTGATCCGGTCCGGCGTCAGCCACTGGAACATCGTTGCCGGTGCGGACGCGTTTGGTCAGCACTTCGTAACGGATGCGTGGAATGTCGACTGGAACAGGATGGTCCATGGCGAGGAATTCGCGAGGCCGCAGGAAGCTGCCGAACTGCAACCCTACTGCAACACGGCCGTTCGCGTCCTTGGTCAGCATCGTCTCATTGAACCCGCCTTCTACTGTGACTGCGAGGAAGCGGTTGATGGGGTTGATGATGCGGATGGTGCCGCCCGGCTTATCGTCGCCAAGCCGGCTCTTGAGATAACCGAGGTTCCCCTCAGCGTAGGCGTTCTTCCAAAGCCCGATCGAGGCGCTGGCGCCGATCTGATCGACGATCTTCAGGTAGCTGATTTCGTAGATATTGCGCGTGATGAACTGGTTGTTCACAACGGAGTTATCGAGGAAGCCCTTGGTGCCGAAGATGCCAACCCTGCCGAACTTGAACAGATAGTCAAAGGTGACTGAGGCCTGTCCAAGATTGCCGCCGCTTTGATACTGGCTCATGTCGACATGCTTGAAGCTGCCGAACAGGCCGGCCTGGAACCGTTTGTAGCGTTCCACCATGCCGAGGTCGAACTGCGCTTCCTTGCGCTCGTGGAAGTACATAAACTCGGCTTCCGATTGGATTGCGAAGCTGCTGTTCATCGGAGCGAAGAAGCGTCCTTTACCTGTGAAGGTGAGGTGCTTTTCACCATCCACGCCAGCGTTGACTCCAAGTACGGAGAATTTAGGAGTGTGTGATGCAGCAACCGCACTGGCGGCCGCGGATTTCGCGATGTCTTCCGCTTGCGGTCTGGAGAGTTGCTTGCTGCTCGAATCCTCAACGTTCTTGGCAACCGCGGATTGAGCGGACTTGAGCGTGTCCTGGCCGCGCTTCAACATGTCCACATCGGTACGGATGCGGGCGTTCTCTGTTTTGACGTCTTTGAGCAGCGCGAGGATGTCATCCAGCTTATCGAGCCGTTTGAGGATCTCGTCGCAGCATTTCGGATCGGCCGCGCTTGAGGGTCCGCCCTGCGCGGAGTTGAGGTTGCGGATCGCATCGCCGACGCTGCCGGCTGAGATCGGCTTTCCCGTGCCATCCGTGACGGAGAGTTCCACGCGGCGGTTGATGAAGCGGCCTTCCCTGGTGGCATTATCCACCTTGGGTTGTTTGCTCCCTTTGCCTACCACTTCGATCTGGCTCGGCTGCGTGCCGTACTTCTCCAGAAACGATTTGACGGTGTTGGCGCGCGCCATGGCCAGCTTGTCGCTGGGCCGGTCAGATGCGGAAGAGTCGGCGTGGCCTTCGACCTTCACACGATATGTGGCGTTCTTGCTGAGTAGTTCAGCAAGACGCAATAAACTGGGGTAGCCGTCCGAGAGGACGGTGGAGCCGGTTTCAAAATTGATTTCTTCCCAATCGTCCTTGGTTGCGGTAGTATTCAGACCTTGCGCCGAAAGTGCCGCGGTACCGAGCGAGCATAATATTAACAGTGATGTGATACGTGGGCACATAGACGTGCTCTCCCTTTTCATTTCGTTTCTCTTTGGGTGGTGACGGTGCGGTTAGTGGCGGTTGTAATCGCGGTTATGATCCCGGCCGCGGTCCCATTTATGGTCGTGGTTGACGTTGCCCTTCTCGCCTTCCCAACGGCCGGCGAAGTACTCGTGCCCATCGTGATGCGGCTCAACCCAACGCGCACCTTCATACGGAGGGCGTGTCCAATAGCCGTCATGCCACTTGTACTTATTGCCCTGCGGATACCAATAGCCACCGAGCCAGATGTAACCAGAGCCGGGGCTACGGGGCTGGATCCTGACAACTCGAGGCGCCGGCGGAGCGCCAATTCTCACTCCAATGGATATCTGGGCGGACAAAGCTCCCGCCACCAACAACAAACACACTAACAATTTCGTTTTCATCTACTGCTCCTTTGAATTCGATAAGTTACTAAGCGGACGCTGCCTTGGCCCACATACTTTCGCCGCCCAGAAACGCATTGCGGTTGGCTCCGAGTTTGGCATCTGGCGGCAGAGTCTTGATGCTCTTCGAGTTCCCTCCGCCCAAAACAACATAGTCAGCGCCGAGGGCTTTCTTGAGCTGGTTAACAACGCCGGTGACATGTTTGCGCCAGTCCTTCTTGCCGAGGCGCTTAAAGCCCTTTGCCCCGACATAGTCCTCGTACGTCTTTCCATGCCTGTAAGGAAGGTGCGCCAGTTCCATGGGTTCCAGCACGCCGTCAACGATCATGGCCGAACCCAGGCCCGCGCCCAACCCCAGAAAGAGCATGCGCCCCTTCTTGTAGCTGCCGAGCGCCTGCATGGCGGCATCGTTGATGAGCTTTACCGGACACCCGAAGGCCTTGGCGAAGTCGTAGCCGACCCAGCGGCCTCCCAGGTTGTGCGGCTCCTGTGCCGGGCGTCCGTGAACTACCAGGCCCGGATAACCGATGGAGACGACATCGTATTTCCAGTCTTTGACTAGCTGCTTCACGTCCCGCACCATATGAGCCGCGGTCATTTTGGGTCCGGACGGAATCTCGCGTTGGTCGCGCACACCGCTGACTCTTACTTTGATGTGCGTTCCTCCGACGTCAATCACGAGAATTCTGGTTTGTTCCGGCTTGGCTGCTTTCATACGTTGCCGCCGTGGCGTTCGTGTTGGCTTAACGTTTCGAGAAGTTTCTTCATGTCGTCGGCATGCTCTTCTTCTTTTGCCATGATCTTCTCGATGGCGATGCGCGTTGTCGGATCGTCGTTGCCGAGGTAGCGAATGATCTCGTTATAGGACTCGATAGCGATTCTTTCCGCAATCAGGTCTTCGCGCACCATGTCGAGCAAAGTGACGCCTTCAACATACTGGGAATGGCTTCACGTCGCGAGCCCTTCCGGATTGAAATTCGGCTCGCCCCCGAGCTGGGTGATCCTTTCGGCGGCGATATCAGCATGACCCTGCTCTTCGTTCGCATGCTCCAGGAATTCCTGGGCAACGGCCTGTGCGTGAATGCCTGTCGCCATGTAGTAATGGCGTTTGTAGCGCAGCACACACACAATCTCAGTCGCCAGAACTTCATTCAGAATGCGAATGACTGTCTTTCGATCTGCTGTGTATGCGCTTGTGACCGCCCCCATCTCCATGTGCTCACGGGCCCGGCGGCGAAGTTCCTGAACATCTGTTACGAAGGGTTGGTGAATTTCTTTGTTCAATGTGGTTTTCAAGACTTTTCTTCTTTCGGTGTTATGTAGATTCCCTACTTGGGATGCCAATGGTGTAGCTAGATTTCTCCAGCCAAATGTTCGATTCCGCCCGACGCATAATAGCGGGCGGCCAGGGGGTGCCTCGGTTCTAAGGCCCGCCATGCCTTAGCCTTTGCCCGCTCGTTCAGACAGCGCACCGCGACAAAGGCCGCACCGGCCTTGGCCGCTTCGATGTCCCCATCCGCATAGGCAACTTCGGTTCCAATGGTGCGGGATAAAGCGGTCATCAAAACCCCCCACAATCCGTTGTTAAGAAGATGTGCTGCGGCGAGTCTGACGACCTCGACGCCAGGCGCTGATATCAAGTCGTCATCCAGCCGCCCGAAGTAGCGAAGGTGCAGTTTTGCGGCCTCAGCCTCAGCAAGGTTGGCAAAGACCGCAACCAGATAGTGCTTTGGATAAAAGACGCCGGTGTCGGAGTCTGCGTCCCGGAAGAATTTGGCCAGGCGGCTCATGGCTTTCCAGGACCTTACCGGATGCCACCGAGCAGATAGACGATGAGCAGGACTCCCAATACGGTGCCCAGCCCAATGCCCGCGCCGCCACCGTAACCCCAGCGGCTGTGGCCATAGTATCCGCCCCCGCCGCCCAAAACCAACAGCAAAAGAATTAAAAGTAATATCATTTGAACCTCTCCCTACCTTCCTGACCAAAATCGTTTTGTTAAGAACACCAAAAGCGCGAGCCTCCGATGAGCCAGATGGCAGGCGAAACCGCCTGCCCCACCACGAACAACCTGTATTTGCACTGGTGGGACAGGCGGTTTCGCCTGTCCTTTGGCTCAGTCCATTTCCACGAATTTCTCAAATCGCTGGGCGGCCTCAGGAGTTCGGCGACTCAATGTGACCCGCGCTCGTGAACCTTGTCTAGCTCTTCACCATTGGTTTTCCGCAGCAGCAATGGTGCGCGCTGGTTCCCGTTGCGCCGGCCACCGGGGCCTTGGTCACCGTGACTTCGCATCCGCATTTCGGATCCGTGCACTTGTGTACGTCATGTTCTTTGCATGCCATGTGATCTGTTCCTTTTAGGTAAGACCCCGACTACTTCTCGAACACCTTCTCAATCTGGCCGGCCTTCTTCTGGATCTCTCCGGCAAGGCGTTCCTTCTTGCCGTCATTCTCCAACTTGGGGTTGCCGATAACCTCGCCCAGTTTCTGTTTGGCTTGGCCCTTGGCTGAGTGGACGCTGCCTTCAATCTGATCTGATGTGCTCTGTTTCATGGTTAATCTCCTTTTCCTTCCGAAAATGTGTAGCTAGGCATGCGCCGCAAGGTCAGCGCCTGCTTCATTTGCCGATGCAATGTCCTGCGCACCGGTCTGCTTCAATAAGTCCTTGGCGCGTGTGATCTCCTCAGCGGTGCGGCAATGCACGGAGAGCAGCACACCGCCTGCCTTCACGTGCCCCTCATATCGCTTCGCTTCATATTCAGGAATGCCCATGCCGACCAACGCTCCGATCAGGCCGCCTACTGCGCCGCCGGCTCCGAGTCCGGCCAGGCCGCCCAGGATCGGGCCCGCGGCAATGAACGGACCGAGCCCTGGAATGGCCAGCATTCCGATGCCTGCGAGCAGGCCGAGGGTGCCTCCGATCGCACCTCCAGCCGCTACGCCGGCAGTGGTGCCTTCAGGCGCCTTCGTGTTCTTTTCATGCGCGAATTCCTTGGAACTCTGCAGGTCTGTGAACAGGACGGAGATGTCGTCATTGGAGAAGCCGGCGCCCAGCAGGTCGTCCACGCTTCGTTCCGCCTGATTCCTGGTGTGGTAGATACCAAACACCGCCTTATGTTTTTCTGACATGATCACGTTCCCCCTTTTGATTTGTTTATCCGCCTGGTAGTTGCTCGCGCCTCACGGTTTAGCTGTTGGTTCAACCGTCATCTGATTGATGACCTTCTCCGAACTGTTGGTGATGGCGGTCGCTTTCGATACGATAGTGCGCATCTCATCGTCAGATCGCACTGGCCCCTTGAGCGTGACGGTTCCATCCTGACTGATGATCTTCACGTTGTGCGCGTAGAGGGAGAGTGCTTTGTCCGCGATGACAGAACGGCGGATCTTCGCTGTGAGCTTGCGGTCCGCAGCGTTCATCTTCTGCTTGTCGGCGGTGACGGCACTTTCTTTTGGATTCGCATCCTGCATAAACGCATTGCCCGGGACAATCCAAAACGGAACCAGAAGCAGTGCACAGTAGTTAACCGCGGATTTTGCGAACTTGATGAGATGCATACGTGTAGGCTTTTGCATGTGGAGGTCCAGAGGAAAAACACCAGCCTATTAAAGAACCTGCACTTCCAGGAATACTCACATGACCACCAGCGGTCACGTGACCATCCATCGTTACGGGCGTCAATGAATAAGGCTGGACATGCTCCTCTTGCGGAATCATCATCCTGGAAGCCGGCGTGCGTAATGATCCGGATGAACAACAATGAATCGCGGACTTACAACGTGAAGTTCCAGTCAGAGAAAGGTACCGGCCCAAATTCGGCCGGCCAATCTGGAGATACACAAGGCTTGTCCGATCAGGCAGAAGCCGGCTCGGAGAGCGTGGAAGAACTGGTCGAAGAAGGCCAGTACAATGAGGCCGCCGCAATCGACGGAGTCGAGAATTCACCCGACGCGGATGTAGCGGAAGTCCATACCAAGCAAGTGTCCGAAGACGATGTCCCCTCGGAATACCTGGGGCAGGATTAACATGTCATTCGGCATCTACATTCTCGGCTTCCTGATCTTGATCGGCGGCCTGATCTACGGCGCGACGATCCTCCATGTGGCCACTCACTGGATTGTGGTTGGAGCGCTTGTCCTGGGCGGGCTCGCGCTGTTAAAGGGCGTACAAGCCACGCGCGGGAAAGATCCGTCGTAGCGCAATGAAGCATGAAGCACCGCCCGCCATCGCAGGGCCACTTCCAAAGTCTCGCAGCGACTCGGGAGCGATTGTTCTCATCGGGACCATTGCCGCTCTCTACTTCACTCGCGACATCCTGATCCCCTTTGCCTTTGCGCTGGTGCTCACGTTCCTGTTGACGCCAATGGTAGCGGTGTTCCAGAAGCTGCATACCGGCCGGGTTCTTTCTGTCATCGCAACCGTCGCCATCTCGCTCGCACTGGCAGGCTCCATCGGTTGGGTAATCGCCAACCAGCTGATTGAAGTTGCCAATCAGCTTCCGTTGTATCGCCGCAATATTCACAGCAAAATTGAAGCGCTGCACAACCCGGTCTCAGGACAATTGGGCCACGCCGCGCAAAGCGTGAAAGAGGTGGTGAAGGAAGTAACTAGCCCTGCCCCGGTTGCACCTGCGCAGGCACGCAATTCCAAACAACCGGCTCCGCCCGTGCCTGTTCGCATGGTGGCTCCTGCGACCAGCGAATGGACAGATCTGCTCGATCTCGGCACCCCCGCGATTGCGCCTCTGGGGACAGCAGGAATCGTCCTGATCTTCACCGTCTTTATGCTGTTGAAGCGCGAAGATCTGAGAAACCGTCTGTTGCGATTGGCTGGCCTCAGTCAGTTGAATCTGATGACACAGGCCCTGGACGATGCAGCACGAAGGGTCAGCCGCTACATCCTCATGCAGTTTCTGGTGAATGCCGCGTTCGGGCTGATCTTCGGATTGGGCCTCTACTGGATCGGCGTGCCGAATCCTGCACTATGGGGAGTGGTTGCCGGGCTTCTGCGGATCGTGCCATACGTTGGAACGATGGTCGCCGCCACCATGCCGATCGCGCTGTCGCTGGCCGTCTTCGATGGCTGGCTGAACCCGATGCTGGTGTTTGCCCTGGTCACCACTCTGGAGCTGGTAATTGCCAATTTCGTGGAGCCCTGGTTGTATGGTGCGCACGTTGGAATCTCGTCCCTGGCGTTGCTGGTGACCTCCGTCTTGTGGACCGTGCTGTGGGGCCCGGCGGGTTTGATCCTCTCCACACCATTGACGGTGTGCGTCGTGGTGTTGGGGCGCTACGTTCCGCAGCTTTCATTCCTGCACATCATGCTCGGCGATGAACCTGTGCTGGAAGCGGAGGCGCAGGTCTACCAGAGACTGCTCGCCATGGATCAATTGGAAGCCAGGGCCATTGTCGATCAGTTTCTCAAGGGCCGCCCCCTGGTGGAACTGTATGACTCCGTGTTGATACCTGCTTTGTGCCTGGCCGAGCAGGACAGGCACAAAGGCGCCATCGATGCTTCACGCGAAGAGTTCCTGTTTCTCACCATCAACGAGATGATCGTGGAGCTCTCGGAATACCAACACGAAGTTGAGGAAAAAGCGTTGGAGCCGGTGGCGCCGGTAAACTCCAGGGTGCTCTGCATTCCGGCTCACGACCGGGCCGATGAAATCACAGCCGCAATGTTAGCCCAACTTCTGGGTCAGCAGGGACTGGCCGCGATTACCTTTTCCATCGCCGGGGCCTCACCCATGGAATGGATGCCGCTTCTCGAAACCGGCCGCAGCGATGTGATCTGCATTTCAGCCCTGCCGCCCTATGCCTTCGCGCCCGCCCGCGACTTGTGCAAACAGATTCGCGAGCGGTTCCCGAAGATGAAGGTGATCGTCTGCGTCTGGGGATTCAATGGGGACACACAAAAAGCGTTGTCCCGCTTTGACCGGACGCAGCCTCACCAGATCGCTACCAACCTGGCCGGGGCTCTGGCAGCAGTTCAGCAACTGACTCATCCCCCAGCCGTCCCGCTGATTTGAGAAAGCTCAGCAATTCGGTATTTACCTCATCGGCATGCGTCCAGCTAATGCAATGCGGGCCACCTTTTACTACCAGCAGGCGAGCGTTCCTAATAAGCCCGGCTGTTCGCAACCCTGTGGCGCTGACCGGCAGTATCCGGTCGGCGTCGCCATGGATAACCAAGGTGGGGATGTCGATGGCTTTCAGGTCCTCGCGAAAATCCTCGCACCACGCGGACACGCTGGCGAGACTTGCGATTGGTGAACACCCGGCCGCCGTATTCCAATTGGACTGAATCACCTGCTCGCTGACTCGCTTGCCGAGCAACAGGTCCGAGTTGTAGAAATCCTTGAAGAATCCAGTGAAGAATGCATAGCGGTCCGCCGCGACGGCCTTCCTGATTCCGTCGAAAACAGCTCCATCCACACCTTCGGGATTCTCCGGCGTCTTCAGCAGGAACGGCGGGACAGATGAGATGAAGACGGCCCTGCGCACGTTCTTCGATCCATACGCTCCCAGGTAGCGCGCTACCTCGCCGCCGCCCATGGAAAACCCTACAAGGTCGATGTTGCGCAATTCCAGTTTGGTTACGAGCTGATGCAGGTCGGCAGCAAACACTTCGTAGCTATATCCACTGGCAGGCTGGCTCGATTTACCGAAGCCCCTCCGGTCATAGGTGATCACGCGGTGACCGGCGGCCAGTAGCGCAGCGGTCTGTCTCTCCCACGATGCGCCGCTCAGCGGATATCCGTGAATGAGGATCACCGGATCGCCTGAACCGTGATCTTCGTAATAGATGTCGATGTTGCCGGAGTTCTCCGTCGCGACAGTTACAAATGGCATGAATCGTTTTCTCCTACCCGAGACCAGCATGTTGAGCCCCACTCTGAATGACGAAGGCCAGGCCACGCGCCATGACCGTCGAAGGTCAATCGACCTCCAGACGTTGGAGCTGCACGACCTCCTCGATGGAGGCGGATTGCATATTGCGCCCATTCAATCAATCGGGCGCGTTCCTCTCGTATGGTTCCTCCGGTGCTCTTCACAAAGCTCGAGATGAGAAGTTGTCAAGGAAGAATATGAAGTTATTGAAATCGGTTATGCCCCTTGCTGTACTGTTGGCCATCGGGACGTTAGCAGGGTGTTCGCAGGCTTCGACGAAGTCCGCCGAGGTGTCGGCTGGCATTCGTACATCGTTGGATCAGGCCGGCCTGAAGGATGTCACTGTCACTCAGGACCGTGAAAAGGGCGTAGTAACCTTGGGCGGTCAAGTAGCGAGGGACGCTGACAAGTCGAACGCCGCGGCCATCGCGCACTCCATTGCGCAGGCACAGGTCGTGTCGAACCAGATAGCGGTTCTGGTCGCAGGCGCAGAGAGTAGCTCCAAGACCATGAACGCTGACCTGGATAAAGGAATCGAAAGCAATCTGGACGCGGAGCTTGTTAAACACAAACTGCACAGTCATGTGAAGTACTCCGTCAAGAATCATGTTGTCACGCTCAGCGGCGAAGTTCGATCGCAGTCCAGCCGCGATCGCGCGGAGGCCCTAGCCAAAGCGGTTCCAAACGTGCAACAGGTTGTGAACGAGCTGCAGGTGAAGCGCATGAAGGCGACCTCTTCGAACTGAGTGCGATCATCCACGGACGCCGTTTGCAAGGTGAAATCAGTAATGACGAAGACAGTATTGAAATCCATTCGAATGATATTGCGGAGCAAGGCGACTGAGCTCGCAAGCGGGCAGGCTGCTGTGGATGCCAGCCGGCTCCGCGAAGTGAACGAGGCCCTTCGCCGTGTGGGGAAGGGGACCTATGGCATCTGCATCGATTGCGGAGTGGCCATCGCTCCGAATGTGTTAGCGGCGGAACCTTGGGTAGCTTACTGTCTGCACTGCCAGGAAGCAACTGTTGTTGAGCGGAGTAAGGCAGTGCGCTGGTTCGATTCAGACATGTTCGCTACTGTCTGGAGATTCTTGGGGACTGGCCATCACAGGCCAAAAGGAAAATTATGCTCTATACCGTAATCGCGATTATGCTCGTTTTGTGGCTCCTTGGCTTCAGCTTCAGCGTTGGTGGGAGCTTGATCCACCTGTTGCTGGTGCTGGCACTGGTTGTCTTCGTGGTCAATCTGATCAGCGGACGCCGCTGGACTGCGTAAGGGTTTGCCAAAGCCCAATCGCCTTGCACACTGGTTCGGACCGCGGCGCGTCAAGGAGTTCTTCTCGCGCCTCGGCCCGGGACTGGTGACCGGCGCCGCGGACGATGACCCGTCCGGCATTTCCACCTACTCCGTAACCGGAGCCGCGTTTGGGTACGCTCCTCTCTGGACAGCGCTGTTTTCTTTCCCCCTCATGTGCGCTGTGCAATTGATGTCTGCGCGGCTCGGCATGGTCACCGGCGAGGGCCTGGCGGGAGTGATTCGCCGCCAATATCCCCGATGGGTTCTCTCTTCGGCATGCTCACTGCTCATTGTTGCGAATACCGTGAACATTGGGGCAGACTTGGGCGGCATGGGAAAGGTCACGGAGATGGTGACCGGCATTCCCAGTTTGATTTGGTCGCCTGCCTACGCGCTGCTGATCGGATCATTCCTCCTCTGGTCCTCATACAGTGCGATCGCAAGGATCTTCAAGTGGATGACGCTCGTGCTGTTCTCCTACGTCATCGCCGCCTTCTTCGCCAAGCCGGATTGGGCTGCGGTCTTGCGCGCAACGCTCATCCCGCATATCGAATGGACAGGTGCCTACTGGGCCACGCTGGTGGGCATCTTCGGAACTACCATTTCCCCATATCTGTTCTTTTGGCAGGCGTCACAGGAGGTAGAGGAAGAGACCGCGAATGGAGGGTTGACGGTGGAATCCCGCAGAGGAGCAACCGCCCAAGAACTGCGCAAGTCCCGCAATGACGTCGTCACCGGAATGTTCTTTTCGAACCTCGTGATGTACTTCATCATCCTCACCACGGCCGCCACCTTGCACGCGCATGGCAAGACCTCCATCACAAGCGCACAGGATGCGGCCGAGGCGTTGCGGCCGCTGGCCGGAGACGGCGCCTACTGGCTTTTCACCATCGGCCTGATCGGCGCCGGCATGCTCGGCGTACCGGTGCTCGCCGGGTCGAGCGCATACGCGGTCTCCGAAGCTGTCAATTGGCGGGCATCGTTTGCGGACCGCCCGGCGCTTGCGCACGGGTTCTACGGCGTGATTGCCGCTGGATTAGTGCTGGGGCTAGCGTTGGATTATGCCGGCTTCAATGCGGTCTCCATGCTGTTCTGGGCGGCGGTGCTGAACGGAGTTCTCGCTCCTCCGCTGATCGTGATTGTGCTGCTGCTCACCAGCAATCCCAAGATCATGGGCGAGAGGTCGAATCCACGGTGGCTCGCTGTGCTCGGTTGGATCACGGTAGCGGTGATGACGCTAGCCAGTTGCGCCATGTTTGCGACCTGGAAATGAAGCGGCACGGATCTCGTCAAAGTATGGCGTAGACCCCAGCTCCACGCACTTTGCCGCGTAGAGATACATCGCCGCGGACCATGTCTGCCAGTCCCTGCCGCTGGGCTTGCCGGTCTGAGCCTTGACCCACTCGTTGAATCCCCATTCGGTTTCATTCTCGTGCCACGGTTTCACCAGCTCAGTCAAAGCCAACAACTTCTCCTGTGCCAGTTCAAGGCGGCCCGCCGCCACGCATGCCGCGACATAGAAGCCGCAGACGAAGGGCCAGACACCGCCGTTGTGATACTCGCCCGGCTGATTGTACTGTGCATATCGCGGCCTCCAGTCGTCGTGCCTCGGCAGTATGAACGGGAACAAACACGGCGGCAGCTCGACTGCCAGGTCCCCGCGGTCGCGCATAGATGCACATTCCGATTCAATCCAGTCAATCATCTGCGCAGCGCGGTCGGGCGGCGCGATCCCAGTCAGAATCGCCAGGCTGTTGCCGAGGAGATCGAACCGGTCGCTGTTGTAAATCTTGTAGGAGTAGAGCGCGTAGTAAGGCTTTCCAGGCGTCACCAGTCCCTCATGTTCATGAGGATTCTTCGCTTCCCCAAGTATCTCCAGGCGGTTCATCAACTCGCTGAGTTGAGAGGCGGATTCGTTTCTGCCCAACAGCGAAAGATAGGCATAGACCACGGTGTTCACATAAAGGCCATAACCCAACACCCATTGCTCATCGCGCCAGTCACTGGTCGGCAGCTGCGTCACCATCACCATATCGTCAGGACTCTGGTATTGCATCCACGTCAGCGCCTTCTGCGCGGCGTGGTCAAGAAACTCCGGCAAGTTCGCGGCTTTCCGGTAGAGAGCCAGGCCGAAGAGGAACAGTGGAGTCGTGTCACTGGCTCCACGGTCGGCTTTGTCGTGTGCGAGAGATGGAATATGGCCGAGGCGCGTCTGGTTGGTTGCCAGAGCAACCAATGTCCGCCGCAACGCATCCGCAAGCTCCGCATTCCCGGAAGCGAGAATGCCAAGTGCGGAGATCATGAGATCCCGCGTGTATGGCTCCGGGTATCCCCAGCCCGCCGTGCGCGGAAGGCTCTCGAACGGCCCACGGGCATTGTGAAGCAGCACACGAAGAGCAGCCTCCGTGGCCTCGGATATGGTTACTACAACTTTCTCGTTCATGTTCTATTGAATTCCTAACCGGTCTGCTACGATCTGCACAAAACGCCTGGCGACCTGCCGGTAGTCGAATAACTCCACCACTCGTTTCCGCCCGGCGGCGCCCATCCTGTTTCGCAAGCCCTCGTCCTTCATGAGGAGCAGCAAGTACTTGGCGACATCTTCGGGGCTCGCCCGAAACTCCGCCGTCCGCGGATAGGGGAAGACGATTCGATGGCTATTATCGATGCCGTGTCCTTCGCCGTAGTCAGCTTCGGTAATCTTCCGCTCTTCAGCCACCTTTGCCAGAAATGCCGTTTCACCCTGCACCATGGTGTCGAGAAACGCCATCGCGTTGATCGCAACCACTGGTTTGCCACACGCGTTGGCCTCTACCTGGATCATCCCGAATCCTTCCAGCCGGGATGGCGCAGCGTAGATGTCGCATGCGGCAAGCAGGTACGGCATGAAGTTATGTGAGACCACGTTTGTCGAGAATGTAACTTTGTCAGCAATCCCCAGCTTCGCCGCCAGTTCCAGGTCGATGGAATTCTGTTGAACCGTCCGTGGCTGCGGCCAGACTTTGCAGACATACCGCCAGTCTGGCGCGCTTCCATTGAGCAGCCCAAGCGCCTGCATGACCTCCTGGGCACCCTTTGACGCTCCGTCGCCGCCGACCGTGAGGATCATCAACTGATCCTTCGTGACTCCCAACGCTTCGCGAATCGAATTCACCTTTGGATCGTCAAGAGCGTGCGGGATAAAAGCGTCAGTATCGCAACCCACCGGCAGGACCTCGATGTTGTCGCCTTTGATTCCATCCCTCATGTAAACCTCTTTCACCCAATTAGAGGTGACAAGAATTAGAGGCAACGCATTGAGCACGTCCTGGTGCGCGGCGATGTAGCCATCCGCCACCAGCCACGGGATCGCCTTCATCCCGAATTGCTGCGGATGCAGCACGAGATGCGGGACATGTCCCCAAAAGCCAATCCCCACCACAACGTCCGGTTGGAACCAGCGATAGTACCATTCCTTTTCCTGCGGAGATTCAAAGTGCACCGGATGCACGTCCACGCCAATCTCGGCCAGGCCTCTGCAGAACAACTCGCCTTGGGTCGAAAGGCCGGCCGCCGATGGCGGGTACTCTGTTAAGACAAGAACTTTCATATATGTTTTGGGGCGCTACAACGCCGGAAACCTTCTTCATGGGGAGTGGTCCGCGCTTCCCAACTGTCTGCCGCAAATCCGTAGGTTTCGGTAATCAGCCGGTGCTTCTCTTTCCACACTGCATCGCTTAGCAATTGCCGCTGGTCTGCGTCATCCCTGACGCGAGGCTGGTATTTGCGGGCCCCATCTTCGTAGGCGAAAAGCCAGAGCTGTCTGGATGCGATCCGGCCTTCGCCCCAAAGCTCGACCACCGCCCGGGAGCACTCTTCATGCCTGCGGTGGAAGGTGTATTCACCGCTGGGGCCATGAGTGAAGATGAGGTCGTAGACTTGGTTTCCGAGAAGCCGCTGGATAGTCCCCTGTACCAGTTCGCTCGGGAGAGGCTGCTGTTCCGGGCCATCGTCCAGATCCGCCATCTCGCCTTCCGCCACTAACTGCTCCAGCACGCGGCGGAACCGCGGAGCCCGGTCGGGATCGGATGCCCTGCACAAGGTCACGATGCGCCAGGTGAATTCCGGATGAGTCATTACATAGCCGCCACACCAGAGCGTTTCGTCGTCTGGATGGGCGACAACAACCGCGGCACGTTTCGAAGGGATAAGTTTCACGCTATTCCATGGCATCCAGAACCTGGGCCAGCGGCATCGTGGCAAAGGTGGTTGCATAATCCGAGATGCCGTAGGGAATCACCAGGAGTTTGCCGTGCACCAGGCTCCCGCACGAATAGACCACGTTCGGTACATAGCCATCGCGTTCGGAGGCGTTCGGTTTGATCAATGGTTCCCGCAGGCGGCCGATCACCTTCGTCGGATCGTCCTTGTCCAACAGGAATGCGCCGATGCAGTATTTCCGCATGGGGCCAACGCCATGACTGACCACCAGCCAGCCGGAATCCGTTTCGATGGGTGAGCCGCAGTTGCCAAGCTGGATGAACTCCCAGGAATACAGCGGCTCCATAATGAGCTGCATAGAGTCCCAGAAGTGCAGCTGGTCTGAGAACATGACATAGATGTTCTCCGCATCCTGCCTGCCGAGCATCGCGAAGCGTCCATTAATCTTCCGCGGGAACAGCGCCATGCCTTTGTTCTCCACGGCTGGTCCATTTAGCGTGATAAAGCGAAAGCGCAGGAAATCCACGGTCTGGAGCAGTTGCGGCAGGATCATCTTGCCGTCGTAAGCGGTGTAAGTGGCAAAGTAAGTGGTTGTCCCGTCCTCCTTGTGAAAAAGAACGAAGCGGGCGTCTTCGATGCCGTTACTCTGTGATGGCGTAACCGGAAACAGCACACGTTCCGACAGTCGGGATTCAGGCTTAAACTGCACCTGGTAATTCGACTGTGCGAGCATCAGTGTTTCCCGGGCAGTGGTCTTGGCCGTTTCCTGTTCGAGAACCGGCGACAGTTTTTCGGCCCGGCCGATACTCATCCGGAGTTCATCCAACGTGAATGCTTCGGGCAAGCCATCGAGTACGCTTTTGTTGAAGTCGCCCATGAGCCGCAACTCCATCAGCTTTCGTTGGAAGAGTGGTTTCTCATAGACCGAATCCGGTACCTGTTCCGGTTCCAGGCTGTAGCGGCTGGGCAGGTCCATGACAATTGCTCCGTCTACATCCAACACGCCGCTGCGAAAAGCGATGGACGAGACGTGTCCCTCGGCCGTAGCGCGCAGGCTCAGAACGAAACGCAGTGACCCCTCGGGAACGCCGGACTGGTCAGGGTGCGGCACCATCGATGGGTTGAACAGCGCGGCCGCTTCAAAGGAATACTCGTGTGTGAAGTAACCGCCCAAAAGCAGCTTTCTCTCTTCAGAGAGGATTTGACCCTTGAGCAGATAGGGGCAGACCTCATCGTACCTTCGCATGAGGAAGTCATCGATCTTCACTTGCCGTCCGCCGAATTCCGCACGAACCCCTTCCAGCAGGCTGTGAACATCCTCTTCCGATAGCGCCATGACGCGAGAGGTTATCTTGATGGAGCGCTTGTCGCTCATCAAGCGAAAGGGCCGGGCGAGCACATGAGTCCGGTCGGGATCCAGTATGACTTTGCTGCGCAATACGTCGATCGACTTCACTGGGCGCCAGCCGAGGCAACGCGTACACGTTTCTCGCAACCCTTGGCGTTCTGGATCTGCCGCATCTCAGCCATTGAGAGAAGGAATGCCAAGGTGGATTCTGCCCCGCGGTTTTCGTTGCTGCGATCCGGGTGCAAACCGTCGCGGCAACCGCCGGTCTCAGGACAATAGAGAGACAGCCCCAGATCGTTGCGCCCCAGGAACCAATCGAACGCCTTTTGTGCCTGTTCAAACCACCACGGCTCAGACGTGAGCCGGTAGGCTTCCAGGCAGGCGGAAAGTGTCGTCTGCGCTTCAATCGGCTGTTGGTCGAACTCCGCCCTTACACCGTGCCGCTGATAGAAGCCGTTGCTGCCGATGGGCCGCAAATAACCGTGCCGTGATGTCTGCACGCCCACCAGCCAGCGCAATGCCTGCAGGCCCCGTTCACAGACTGCCCATTGTTTGGTCGCGCTGCCGCTCACGATGAGCGCATGCGCCAGCTTGGCGTTGTCGTAGGTGAGGCTCTGCTCAAACCATGTCCACCCGGGTTGGGCAACCTGATCATAGAGAGAGACGAGGCGGTGTGTCAGCTTTTCCCGAACCTCGTTCGCCAGCCGGTCTCCGCTCCGCTGACTCAGGTATTCATGAATGCCAATCAGGCTGAAAGCCCATGCTCGCGGCGAAGTGAACTGAGTCACCGCCGGCAGAGCGGATTGAAACAGATGATCCGCCATGATCTGCGTACTCCAATTCCACGACCGCGAAACTTCTCCGCCCAGCGCCCATATCGCCCGGCCATGCGAATCCTCTGAGCCATGTTCATCGAGCCAGCGTCCATCAGCACTCATGAAGTTGTGGAACCGTCCATTCGCCGGGTTGTAGGCACGGTCAAGGAACCTCGCATAAGTGCGGGACACAGCGAGCAGCGGCGGCGCTGGTTCCTCAACTTCGCTGAGTAGCGCTGTAAACACAAGTGCTCGGGCATTGTCGTCCGTGCAATAGCCTTCGGAATGGTTCGGCGTGGCGATGTTTGCGTGCTGGAAGATCCCGATTGAATTGGTTAGGTGATACAGATGATCCAGGCTCAATTCCGGGAGGAGGCGAGGCCGCCTTGCACTATCGGCAGCTTCGGCCTGGCGATTGGCCAATGCCGACAGCTGTTTTGCGAATTCAAACGACCGCATGTAAAGGCCCGCCGTATTGCTCCAGACCATGGTGCGTCCCAATTTATAGGCCCGGTCGCTCATCGCGAGTCTGCGTGGCTCATCGCCCAACAGGACCTTCGCTTCCCGTGCGATTGCCTGCGGATCAGCGAAAGGAACCACAATGCCGCGGCCGTCGCTCAGCAACTCCGATGCATGCCAGTAGGGAGTCGATATGACGGCTTTTCCTGCGCCAAACGCATAGGACAAAGTCCCTGATGTGATCTGGGCTTCGTCCAAATAGGGCGTGATGTAGAGATCGGCCGCCCCAATGTACTCGGTCAACTCCTTCAAATCGACAAAGCGATTATGGAAGATCACATTGTCTTCGAGGTTGTAATCTCTAACGATCGCCTCAAGCCGGCTGCGGTACTCCTCGCCATTTGTCCGCAACTCGTGCGGATGCGTCGCGCCCAGCAGGATGTAAGTCGTATCCGGGAACTCCGCAACGATCTCAGGCAGCGCATGGAGCACGTGTTCAATGCCCTTGTTGGGGGAGAGCAAGCCGAAAGTTAACAGCACCTTTCTGCCACTCACACCAAACTGCTCCTTGTATTGATCGGGTGCAGTGAAGCTTACATCGGGAATGCCATGCGGAATGAGGTCGATCTTTGAGGGTGGAGTGTCGTACACGGTCTGCAGGATCGCCCGTCCGCGCTCGGTCATTACCACCAATCGCGTTGAGAGCTCGATGAGCTTCTCCATGACGCGGCGCTGGTCATCATTCGGATTCTGAAGGACAGTATGCAGCGTAGTTACGATAGGCGCGTCCAGTTCCCGCAGCAAGGTCATCAGATGACTGCCCGCTGGTCCACCGAAGATTCCAAATTCGTGCTGGAGGGAAACAACGTCCACATTACTGGAATTGAGATAATCCGCCGCCCGGCGGTAGGAATCGAGCTCCTGCTCCTCGATTTCAAAGCGCACCACGCCCGGATAATCGTAGCTGCCCTGTGGGTCATTGACTGGAACCGCGAAGCACTGGCTTTGCGGATACCGCACCGCCACAGCCTGTAGAACGTCGGAGGTAAACGTCGCGATGCCACATTTCCTTGGCAGATAGTTGCCGAGAAACGCTATGGTTTGAATGCTCGGTATTAATTTCACAATGTACGCTCCTTGTTAGGCCATGCTGAGGAACGGATCAATTGAGGATTCCGTTCTTTCCTGCGATTCCTGGTCGGCGGCTTCCTGACAGCGAATACAGCACCGCGCCCAAGGTACAGCCTTAAGCCTCTTGGGCGAGATCGCCTCATCGCATTCCAGGCAGGTGCCGAAGGTTCCTTCATGGACCCGCTGCTGCGCAGCCCTCACCTGGCGTAACAGCGTGGAATCGCGGTCTACGTTGCGGATCGCCAGGTCCCGCTCGGTGGCCGATTGGATCTCATCCATAGGATCGGCGCTCTTCTCGATCGTGATCCCATCGCGGCTTCTCAATAACTGGATCAGTTCCGCTTCTTTCCGATCAAGCAGATCCCTGGCATCACTCATCATCGTTTCGGGAATTATCATCGCTTTCACCTTCGCCCAACTGGTCGTGCATGGTGCTGTGCAAGTGGATGGCCACTATCCGCGGGCATTGCGGTCTTCACTTCAGGAAGCGATGAGATGGCGTCGCGTAGCCGTATGACCAAATATGGTCAACCTGACACCCCGCGCGAGAGCCCCATCACTGGGCTTTGATTTGGTCCTCGTAATGCGTATCAAACTCCGGAACTACGTTCCCAAGGAAAACGACAACGATGTTGACGAACACAAAACACTTGAAGGGCTTTGTTATCCGCTCCGAAGATGGAGAACTCGGTACGGTTGAGCAGTTCTATTTTGACGATGAGACGTGGGCACTCCGCTACCTCGTCGTGGAAACAGGCGATTGGCTGGCCGGCAAGCAGGTGCTTGTATCGCCGATCTCCATCATCCGTGTGGATTGGGCGGCACGCCGCCTGGACGTGGCCCTGACGAAGGACCAGGTGAAGAACAGCCCCGATATCGATACGCAAAAGCCGGTTTCGCGGCAGCATGAGGCCGCTTACTTCGGCTACTACGGATACCCCTATTACTGGGAAGGCCCGAATCTATGGGGACCGTCTTTCTATCCGGCAGGCATGGTTAACCTGACGACGGATTCAGCGGACGAGGCCGCGGCGAGCATTCGCAATGCGTCCATGGATTCGCACCTTCGCAGCACGGAAGATGTGACGGGCTATCATTTGGGAGCTGTCGACGGCGAAATCGGGCATTTGGATGGTTTCATCGTGGACGACGAAGCCTGGGCGATCCGCTATATCGAAGTGGCGACGAAGAACTGGTGGCCGGGCAAGAAGGTTCTGGTCTCTCCAGCCTGGATTGAAAATGTGAGTTGGGACGATTCGAAAGTCTACGTCGCGCTCACACGGGAAGCCATCCAAAACGGCCCTGAATACGACGAGTCAAAGCCGATCTCCCGCGACTACGAGAACAGCCTCTACCGCCACTATGGCCGTCCGCCGTATTGGATTTCCGAGACCGATCACCGTGCTGCATTCACCACGAGCGGCGTGTAGCTCGGGTCCTTCATTTGGTAGCCTGCGTGCTACTGATTGTGTAATAGATTCGCCGTTGCGCTTCGCTCCGCACCTTGATTCCAAGTCTGCTTCCAAATGCGGCAACGGCGACAAACTAACTTCAGGATTCCGTCCGGCACGACTGTCAGTGCTTGGTGCCGGCAGCGTGAGAACGAATGGCGATACAGTTGACTTCGCCGTGCAAGTTGACTTGAACGAGCTTCTTTCAGCAGGTATTTCATCTCACTATAAGTGCCGTGTAGTTTTCGCTAACCTGCAACGTGGGCAACGGAAATCTCTCTCCTGCATTTCTCCTCACGGAATAACTATAAGGGAGCGATATTCTTGCTCGAATCCAATGAGGTGGTAGTTGTTCAATCTGCCAGTTGCTTGCGCAGCTCCAGCAGTTCGCCCTTCTGTGCGGCGCTCAATTTGGGGATGCTCATCTTCAGATCCTGCAGTGTCTGCATCACGATATGCGACACGATGAGCCGGCTGTTATATTTGTCGTCCGCAGGCACCACATGCCACGGCGCTGTCTTCGTGCTGGTTGCGCTCAGGCAATCTTCGTAGGCGCGCTGGTATTGATCCCAGAACTTGCGTTCCGCCATATCGCCCTGGCTGAACTTCCAGTTCTTGTCTGGTTCGTCGATGCGCGCCAGGAAGCGCTTGCGCTGTTCCTCTTTCGATAAGTGAAGAAAGAACTTGATGACCCGTGTCCCGCTGCGGTCGAGGTGCTTCTCCAAATCGACGATGGAGCGGTAGCGCCCCTTCCAGATCGCCTTCTTCCCCGACAGTTCCTCGGGAATCCTCTGCGCGCTCAGGATCTCCGGATGCACTTTGACGATGAGTACCTCTTCGTAATAGGAGCGGTTGAAGACGCCGATGCGTCCGCGAGCGGGCAGCCTGCAAGTGGTGCGCCATAGGAAATCATGCTCCAGCTCTTCCGCACTCGGGTGCTTGAAGCTGAACACTTCGCAGCCCTGGGGATTGATGCCGCTCAAGACGTGGCTGATCGCGCCATCTTTGCCCGCGGCATCCATGGCCTGAAAAATGAGAAGCACGGAGAAACTGTTCGAAGCGTACAGCAGGCGCTGCAGTGCACTCAGCTTCTCCACATCATCTGCAAGGAGTTCCTTGTAGTGTTTTTCAGACTTGTAGAGCGGGCCAATGTTGGTAGCCCACTTTGCAAGGTGGACGGGTTTTCCGCCGGTGACGCAGAAGTCTTTCGTGTCAGTCTTCATTGTGCGTGGGCCTCTCCTGAACTAGATCGCGTCGCAGCCGGCAAGGCAATGTCCAGCAGCACCGCCGGCGCCAGCGGCTTGAACGAGCACACGCCAACGGCGGCCGGAAGCAGCATCACGCCACCTTTTTGCAGAGAGTAAACCGCATCCCCCAGCTTGATTTGCCCGTTGCCCTTCAGGCACACCAGGACTCGCGGCGAGTCAGCCGCTCCAACCGGAAAGGGCAACAGTCCTGTCAATCGCCACACACGAAAATGCCGGCAATCGAAAAGGCGTTTGCGTTCCACTGGATCGTTCGTCTCCGGCACCGGTTGAACCAGGCCCGCGCCATGTTCGGCAAAATCGATAGATGCAATTGCCTTTTCTACCTGCAGCGCCCTCGGCTGCCCCGTGCTGACGTCGACTCTGCCCCAGTCATCCAGCCGGAAGGTCACATCACTGTTCTGCTGCACCTCAAAAACGACCACGCCGTTACCCAGTGTATGGACAGTTCCGGCCGGGACGAAGACCGCGTCGCCCGGTTTTGGGACTAAGGACAAGAGCTGGTCCGTAACCAAACCGCTCGCAATCGCCCGGCGCAAACCATCGATCGTCGCGCCTGGTTTTAAACCTGCGCAGATTGTGCTCTGCGGGCTTGCATCGAGCACCACCCAGGCCTCCGTCTTACCAGTTTCGCCTTTGGGTAAGAGACCTACATGACCGTCCGAAGGATGCACCTGCACGGAGATCATTCCTTTTACGTCGAGGAACTTCAGCAGCAGCGGGAACCTGCGGATACGTGCGCCCTCTGCGCCCATCATCTGCACCGGGAACTGCTTGAGAAGCGCCCTGATCGTCATCCCCTTAAGCGGGCCATCGGCCACGCGGCTCGGACGATCGGCGCGGTCACTCAGCACCCACGCCTCGCCGATGGGTGCATCTCCCGGCAGCGGCCCGGCCAGCAGATTCGCCAGGCGCCGGCCGCCCCACGGCCGGTATTCGTAGATGGGATCAAACTGCAACGGATAGAGCATCCCGCTTCCTACCTTGGCGTTCCAAGAGGAAGGAACGATAAGCTGTCGCTCATCACGTAGATCGCGATGGCCGCAAACATCAGCACAAGTGCGAACCAGAACTTCCAGTCAAGATGCGCTCGCCTCCAGTAAGGGCTTTCGCTCTGTGGGTGACGAATGCTGCCCGGATCGGGGCCTTCGTTTCCATGGTGTAGACGCTGGCTGTCATTCATTGTTGTGCTCTCCCTATCTGAACTTGTGAGGCCATGCTGCCGGCCGACTCCATGGCCGGGGAGTACTCGCCGCGGCGGGCCATCTGGTTGCATTTGGCGCGGTGAAGCAGCGCCTGCTGGGCCTCGAACGTTCGTGTCCCGTCGCCTCTCCAAATCTCCATCGCGGGCTGTTGAATGGCGCGCGCAAAAGAGAACGACAGTGCCCAGGGCAGCCGCGAGCGAAACCCGGCATTCATAGAGTTGAGGTGTGACGATGCAAGCTTTGCGGATTGTCCTCCGGAGAGGAACGCTATCGCCGGAACTGCCGCCGGCACTGCACGCAACAGACATTGCATGCTCGCATCGGCGACCTCATCCACTGAATTCTGCCTGCTGCAGTCCAGCCCTGCCAAAACCATGTTCGGTTTCAAAATGATGCCCTCGAGCATCACCCGCTGGGCGAAGAGCTGCTCGAACACGGCACGCAGCGCCAGTTCCGTGACTTCGCCGCAGCGTTCGATGTTATGCGCACCGTCCATCAACACTTCGGGCTCTACAATCGGGACCAGTCCCGCCTCCTGGCACAGAGCGGCGTAGCGGGCCAGCGCGTGCGCGTTCGCCTCTATGCTTCCGGCCGAGGGCAATCCATCTTCCACCGTGATCACCGCACGCCACTTTGCAAAGCGCGCCCCCATGCTGAAATACTCCTGCAGGCGGCCTCGCAATCCATCGAGTCCTTCGGTGATCTTCTCGCCAGGAAAACCGGCCATGTCCTTGGCGCCGGTATCAACTTTGATGCCCGGAATCATTGCCGCGTCGATCACCACATTGAGGAAGGGCTTCCCTCCGGCAGTACTCTGGCGGATGGTTTCGTCAAACAGGATGACTCCGCTGATGCAGTCTCCCAGGCAGGGAGTGGTCAGCAGCAATTCCCGGTAGGCGCGCCGGGCCTCTTCCGTCTCCGGAATGCCGAGCTTTCGAAACCGGCCGTTGCAGGTGGGGTTGCTTTCATCCATCGCCAGAATGCCCTTGTCTCCAGCCACCAGGGAGTGGGCGATATCCATCAGCGCTTGTCTGTTCATTTGAAGGCTTTCAGCAATGCTTCGAATTTTGCGTGCAGCGATTTGTCGTTCGGTGTGACGGGTGGCACCGGATGGTCCATGTGAAGCAGTTCGTAGACCGCCAGTTGCGCCGCCCGGATGGAGTATTCCACCGTGAATACCACGTCATCGGCAATCTCCACGAACTGGCTGACCAAGGCCAGATTCTTCGAACAGCAGGGAACCGGCAGAGGCCTGTCGCTGCGCAGGCGAGGCATGAACATGCTGGTGATATAAGGCATCCGGCAGGGAATGCAGTTCGCCGTGGCGACAGTCTGCGCATCGAACCGGAGGTGTCCGCACAGTTCCTGCAGGATCTCCGCGCCATTGCAGGCCTCCATCGGCTTCGCTACGAAGTTGCCGATGCGGTCTGGAAACAGCGAGTATCCCCAGAACACTTGCACGCCGTCTGGCTGATTAGGAAAGTGCGGCTGATAAGCCAGCACAATCGACATCAGCCAGTTGGAGTCTTTGAACGTGACCAGTCCGCCGGTACCAGCTTCATTCCCGCTGAATTGCCGTATCTGCTCGAAGAACTCTGGAGACTTGAGCGTAACCGTAAACGACGCCCAGTTTGACTGCGCAATGCTGCTGTTGAAGACCGCCGGCTTGCCGAATTCCGGATTGTCCCTGGCGAGATCTTCCCAGATCGACCAGCCTTTGCAATCGGACTTGCCGAGCATTGCCGGCGCGCTGGTCATGGAGCCAATGCTCGAAGCATCAGTCATGGAGCCGTTTTGCAGAAAGACCAGATCTCCGTTGTTGATTCCGATCGCTTCGCTCTTGCCTGCGCGCAAACATTGAATCCCGGTAACCGTGAGCTGGCCGTCTTCCATTCGATGGTCGAGAGCCGTCACGGTGCAGTCCGTAACAAAATGGACACCAGAGATGCGCAGCCAGTCCTGCAGCGGCAGCACCAGCGAATCGTATTGATTGAAGATCGTGCGCTTCACGCCCGCAAGCGTCTCTATGCGCGAGAACTCCAGCAGAAAACGGTGCAGATAGCGGCGGAATTCAACCGCACTGTGCCACGGCTGGAAGGCGAAGGTGGTTGACCACATGTACCAGAAATTCGTTTCAAAGAAGGCAGGCGAAAGCCAGTCTGTGATGCGGCTTGACCCCAGCGTCACCTCTGCGGTCTCGCTGAGTTTCAGCAGCTCCAGGCGGTCCTGCATGGAGAAGCCCATCGATTCCACCGGAACGATCGCACGCTGGCAGTCCACCAGCCTTGCCATCGAGTTCGACTTGTGCTGCTCGTTGAAATCCACAGTCTCTTCGAATACCGATTTCCCGGCGATGCGTAAGGAGGGGATCGATCGGAACAGGTCCCACGTGCATTCGTAGTTGTCGGTAGTCAGCATGCGGCCACCGCGCATGGAGTATCCGCCCGCCGGGTCGCCACAGCCATCCAGGCTCCCGCCCAGCACGGCTGCCGATTCCAGAATCGAGATATTCTCTCCAAACACGCCGCCATCGCGGATCATGAACGCCGCGGCGGCCAGCGAGCCGATACCGCCGCCAACCAGATAGGCCTTGACTGAGGAGTTCATGCTCTTTCACTTCGCAACTTGGTCATCGATGCGAAAGATGCAGCTCTGAGGCCAATTCAATTTGACCGCCTCTTATTAAACGGCCGTTGCACGCTCGGCTCCAGTATGACCACATGCGGTCATGTGACCGTCCTGGGTCAGCCCAACGTTGCCCTTTCCCCTATTTCATGCCGCCTGTGGCCATCCCGTGGTGGCCAGGCGAATGCAACAAGGAGGAGATGGATTTCTCGCACAAAAGGAAAATCAATGCATAAGTTGCACCAGGAAATTGCGCGCCTGCACGCGCTGGCCGCGCAGTCGCATCGCACCGCATCAGAACACAACGAAAAGGGAGTTAGCGTAACCGGGAATTGGCATGCCGATAAGGCGCGCCAATACGCAAACCGCGCCTACGAACTCTCCCAAGAGGCGCATGAAAAGTCAGGCCGGATAGGAACACTCTAATGTCAACGGAATACAACAACCATAAAACAGCAGCCGAGCTGCATGACATCGCTCAGCATGCCCATGCCAAAAGCGCTGTGACGCATGAAAAGCAGGATCACAAGTCCGCCCATGAACGGTCCAGAAAAGCCATGGAACATTCGGAAGCGGCCTTCAACCAATCCAAGCTGGCGCACCACGATGCGGCCAAGGGCAGCCCGATCACAGCGCACAAGACATGACGCATTCATGCCGCGGGCCTTGCAGGCTGACCTCTTGTCGATGTTACTGGCAAGCGCACTGGCTGCTCAACAAGGCCCCGGCATCCCTCCGCCCGGACAGCAATTGAGCTCCGATCCGCTGATCAGCCCAATCATGATTCCCTCCACCTCACCACAGGTCCAGGCGCCTGCACCCTATCATGGATACTACTTCCGCTTTCTGAGGTCGCAAGATCCCGATGCACTGGGAGAAGCCTTCGAGCATTTGTTTGGTAACGCGAAACCCCGATAGATCGTGGCGGCAGGCATTGCTCGAATAACTTCCTCGCGGGCCTTCAATTGCTTTCGCTCTTAGTCAGGAGTAACACAAAATGCCCTTACTGAATCTGGTCGTCGTACTGATTATCGTCGGCGTAGCCCTGTCTCTCATCAATCGGTATATTCCGATGGCGTCGAGTATCAAGACTATCTTGAACGTAGTCGTAGTAGTTAGTGTATGCGTTTGGGTCCTGCAGGCAATGGGTCTGTGGCAGGGTGTATCGAGCTTCCGGCTTCGCGGATAAGTATCCGCCCGTGAGTTGAAATGACCTCATCAGGTCAAGCGACGCCAAGCGGTCACGTTTTGCCGCCACGATTCCCTTGCTGCACAGGCCTGCAGCATTGGTAGCAAGGGGTTGACGGTTGTTCGGCATTACGGGCGTCGGAATGCTTTCTGTAAGGTGCGGGACCGGCCATCAGCGCCGGTCAGCAGTACCGGAAACATCTTAAGGAAAAACAAAATGAATTGCTTCACAACTTTAACTACGGTGTCTTGTATGGCGCTCTTTGGCGCCATCCTCGCACCAACAGCGAACGCAGACGCCTGGAATAGAAAATCAGAGATCACCCTCACCGAACCCGTTGAAATCCCCGGCGTTCATCTGGCGGGTTGGGGAGTGCTGCCAGCCGGCACCTATATCTTCAAGGTCCTTGATTCCCAATCGGACCGGCACATCGTCCAGATCCTTAGCAAGGACGAACTCACCGTGTACGCAACAATTCTGGCCATTCCGAACTATCGCCTGCAGGCCACCGACAAGACCGTGATGACCTTCCGTGAAAGAGCGGCCGGCCAGCCCGAAGCTCTCCGCGCATGGTTCTATCCGGGCAGAAACTGGGGCGAGGAGTTCGTCTATCCGAAGGTCAAAGCGGTAGAAATCGCGAAAGCCACCAGCACTCCTGTGCTGTTCACGGCTGTTGACCTTCCGGTCGAAGTGCCAGAGTCCGCGCATCTCACCGCTGCTCCTATCATGGCGCAGCTGAAGGAAGCTCCGATCCTGGCCATCCAGCCGAGCGGTGAGGAAGTACAGATCGCCCAGGTGGTAACACCGCCGCCGGCGGAAGTAGCCATGGCAGCTTCACCGGAGCCGGCTTCGCAGCCAGCATCCGTTGAGCCCACCCTACCGGCTACCGCCAGTGAGCTTCCGCTGTTCATCTTGCTGGCCTTCATGGCAATCACTGCGGGCTTCGCTGTCCGCTTTGTCGCAAGACGCGTCTAGTTTGAGGCTTGTCATCCCTGGCGCGGTGCTTCAGTTGTTCGAATGCCGCGCCAGGATGTAACGCAAGGAGAGAAGTAGTAACATGCGACAACGAGTGATCCCGCAGCTTGCGCCTTTCACGAACGGCCGGCGCCATGAGTACTCCAGCTACGAAACCAAAGCTCGCGGGATGGCCGTGCTCAATTCGCCTCTTCTGAACAAAGGGACTGCCTTCACGGCCGAAGAACGCAAAGACCTGGGGCTTATCGGCCTGCTCCCTCCCGACATCAGTTCGCTGAGCACGCAAGTGACGCGGGCCTTCATTCAGTACGATCTGCTCGCCGATGCCCTGAGCAAGAACATCTATTTAACCGCACTGCACGACCGCAACGAGGTCCTCTTCTACAAACTGTTTTCCGAACATCTGAGAGACATGATCCCGATCGTCAACGACGTGACCGTTGGCATGGCGATGGAACAATATCACCACGAATGCCGCCGCCCGCGCGGAGTCTATCTTTCCATCGATCATCCGGATGACATTGAGGCGGCATTCACCAACTTCGGCGCCAAACCCGGAGACATCGATCTGATACTGGCGACCGATGCCGAACGAATCCTTGGAGTTGGAGACTGGGGCATAGGAGGCATTGAGGTTTCGATCGGTAAGCTGGCCATCTACACCGCGGCCGGCGGCATCGACCCCACACGCGTCATCCCCGTCATGCTCGACGTCGGCACCAACCGGGAAAGCCTATTGGGTGACCCCATGTACATCGGCAACCGCCACGCTCGCATACGCGGCGAGCGTTACGATGCCTTTATTGAGGCCTATGTAGACGCCGCCACCAAGTTGTTTCCCAACGCGTTGCTGCAGTGGGAGGACTTCACCCACGAAAACGGCAGACGCATTCTAAGGAAATACCGCGACCGCATCTGTACTTTCAATGACGACATACAAGGCACCGGCGCCATCACGCTGGCGGCTGCTATTTCGGCTGTACGCGCCTCCGGAACGCCGCTCCGCAACCAGCGCATTGTGGTTTTCGGAATGGGTACGGCTGGCTCAGCGGCCGCCAACAAAATCCGCAATGCCATTATCCGTGAGGGCCTCTCCGAAGAGGACGCAAACAAGCGCTTCTGGTGTGTTGACCGTCAGGGGCTGCTCACCAAGAGCATGGATGGCACTCTATTTGATTTTCAGGAATCGTTTGCCCGCCCGGACGACGAAAGCCACAACTGGAATCACGATCTGAACGGATCCGGAATCAGCCTCGCCGAAGTCGTGCATCGCGTAAAGCCAACCATGTTGATTGGCGCTTCCGCGGCAGCAGGCAGCTTCACTGAGGCGATTGTGAAGGAGATGGCCGCGCATACCCAACGGCCAATTATCTTCGCGCTCTCCAATCCAGCGGCACGCTCCGAGGCCAACCCCGTCGATCTGATTGTGTGGACAGACGGGCGCGCCCTGATCGCCTCCGGTAACGCGTCATCCCCTGTCACTCACAAGGGAGTGACCTACGTTGTCGCGCAGGTGAACAATGCCATGCTCTTTCCGGGACTTGCGCTCGGCGCCATCGTCGCGCGCGCCAGCCGGATCAGCGACGAAATGTTCGCGGCCGCCGCGAACGCCGTCTCCAGCCTGGTGACGGTGAGGCAGCCAGGTTCGTCCTTACTGCCTCATATTGACGATCTGCGCCGGGTCTCTCTAACCGTCGCTATCGCAGTGGCCGATGCCGCCGAAGCGCAAGGTTTGGCCAGAGTGAAATTGGACGACATCGTTAAGCAGGTTCAGGACGCGATGTGGCAGCCCGAGTACCGCCACATCGTCGCAGTCTGAGGGCGGTCATCGAAAATGGATAGTTCAAGACAAAAGGGGCTATACCTGGTGCGGCTGGGGATGAAGAGAACCCCTGTCGTGAGAAGGTCCTGGGGCAGCCGCGTGTATATCGCCGTCTACCTCGCCGCGCTGCCGCTACTGCTGCTGGTCTGCGTAGTTGGCGATGCCGAACCGCAGGCGCCGGAACCGTTCCTGGTTTCCGTAAACGTCAATCTGGTTGTTCTCAATGCCACCGTGAGCGATGCGAAGGGTGGCTTTCCCTCGGATCTGCGCGAGCACGAGTTCTCTGTTTACGAAGATGGAGTGAAGCAATCCATCCGCCTGTTCCGTCATGAAGATACCCCAGTGACCGTGGGCCTGGTTGTGGACCACAGCGGCAGCATGCGCAAGCGGATCCCGGAAGTGGTCGCCGCGACCCGGACCTTTGTAAACTCGAGCAGTGCCCGCGACGAGATGTTCGTCGTCAACTTCAATGAGCATGTCACGTTCGGCCTGCCTGCCACATCGCTATTTTCCAACCGCCCCGATGAGCTCGCCCTCGCCATCTCCAACACCCCTGCCACTGGCCAGACCGCTCTCTACGACGCGATCTTTCAAGCCCGCGAAAGATTGCAGTCGGGCAGGCTGGATAAAAAGGTAATGGTCGTCATCAGCGATGGTGGTGACAACGCGAGCAAACACACCCTTATCGACGTTCTGGATATGGCGCGTCACTCCAACGACAGTGTCTATACCATCGGCATCTTCGACGAGCAGGACCCGGACAAAAACCCGGCAGTCCTCAAGCGCCTGGCGCAAGCGACGGGTGGAGATGCGTTCTTTCCCCGCGAATTGAAAGATGTCGTGGCGATCTGCGAACGCATCGCCCAGGACATCCGCCACCAGTACACCATCGGCTACATCTCAGAAAACCCACGCGCAAAGCCGGGCGCCTATCGCACCATCCGGGTTGCCGCTGTGGCTCCGGGCAGAGGCAAGCTCGTCGTCCGGACTCGCACAGGCTATATCCCATCACCGGAACCACCACCTGGCAAAAAGGAGGGTGCGCAGTGAGAAGGCGTGAAGAAATGCGCTTGCAAGCGTGCGAACAGGCGAAACCACCTGTTCCACCATTGAACACACGGGACTTTGAGTGGTGGGACAGGCGGTTTCGTCTGTCCGGTTCAAACATTCCACACCACCCGAGGCTCGTGATCCCACAACCGAAGATGCGGTGGATTCTGCGTTGGACGCAGAGCCTCGCACTGGCCGGCGGATTCTCCCTGCTGGCCTATTGCGCCTTCCTGTTATTCGACGGCTGGTCCTTTCAAAACGAGCAACGCTCCGAACTGGAGCGTCTGATCGCGCAGCAGAGCGAGACTGCTCCTGATCCAGGAACGAAGTCGGGTATTGCCCCGGCCGCCGGCCTTATCGGCAGCATGGAGATTCCACGCCTCGATGTCTCAGTGATCGTGATGGAGGGAACCACTCCACGAACACTTCGCCGCTCCGCGGGCCACATTCCGGGCACCGCATTGCCCGGTTCGCACGGAAACATCGGCATCTCCGCGCATCGCGATACGTTCTTCCGGCCCCTGCGCAACATACGCCGGAATGACATCATCACCATTAGGACTATACTTGGGACGTACCGCTACCGTGTTGTCTCCACCCGCATCGTTGCTCCAGAAGAAGTCTCAGTCCTCGATTCCGGCGTGAAGGAAGTTCTCACGCTGGTCACCTGTTATCCGTTCTACTTCGTCGGCGCCGCCCCCGACAGGTTCATTGTTCGGGCCGAAAGGGTTACCTGAAAGAAACATCGAATCGAATCCGCAAGATTGCGTTTGTCGCCAATCATCTGCCGCGAAAATGCGGCATCGCCACGTTCACCTCGGACGTGCTCGCCGCCGTGCAGACCGCGCATCCGCAGACGCAGTGCATCGCCGTCTCCGTGAACGACCTTCCCGGCGGCTACGAATACCCGGAAGTCGTCCGCTTCGAAATCGAAGAGCAGGATCTCACCTCCTACTTGCGCGCCGCCGATTTCCTCAACATCAGCAATGTGGACATCGTCTGCCTCCAGCATGAGTTCGGCATCTTCGGCGGACCAGCGGGAAGCCACATTCTGGCGCTGCTCCGCGAATTGCGCATGCCGGTCGTAACAACGCTGCATACGGTGTTGCTTGAGCCGAATCCCGATCAACGCCGTGTGATGGATGGGATCATCTCCCTCTCCACCAGGTTAGTGGTGATGGCCGACCGCGGGCGGCAGATGCTCGAGGATATCTACCATGCGCCTCCGCATAAGATCGACCTCATTCCGCATGGTATCCCCGATGTGGGCTTTGTCGATCCCACCTATTTCAAAGATCAATTCGATGTGGAAGGCAAAGTTGTGCTCCTCACCTTCGGGCTGCTCTCTCCGAACAAAGGTATCGAGCAGGTCCTCAATGCCCTCCCGCGGATTGTGGCGAAGTTTCCCGACGTCGTTTATATCGTTCTCGGCGCCACTCACCCCAATGAACTGCGCGAGCATGGCGAGGCCTATCGTTTAGGCCTGGAGATTCTTGCCAAGAAGAACAAGATCGAGAAGAACGTCATCTTCTACAACCAGTTCGTCGAACTGGAAAATCTGAAGGAGTTCATCGGCGCAGCTGATCTGTACATCACGCCTTACCTCAACGAAGCCCAGATCACTTCCGGCACGCTGGCCTACGCGTTCGGCGCCGGCAAGGCCGTTGTGTCCACTCCGTATTGGCACGCCGCCGAACTGCTGGCTGACGATCGCGGCGTGCTGGTTCCGTTCGGCGACTCCGATGCCATGGCCCGCGAGGTCATCGCTCTCTTGTCCGACGACAATCGGCGCCATTCCATCCGCAAGAACGCTTACCGCCTCGGCCGGGAAATGATCTGGAGCAACGTGGCCCAGATGTACATGCGGTCGTTCGAAGCCTCCCGCCTGGAAGTCGCCGCCAAGCCGCGAAAGTCGCTGGCGATCAAGACGCTCGATCAGAAGCCGCGCGAATTGCCGCGCATGAACCTGACACATCTGTCGCGAATGACCGATTCCACCGGAGTCTTCCAGCACGCCATCTTCACCGTGCCGAACTTCTCCGAAGGCTACTGCACCGACGACAATGCCCGCGCCTTCATCCTCTCCGTGCTGCTCAGCGAACTGGGCGAGGACCCTGCCGCGGTCAGGACGCTCGCCACCACCTGCGCGGCGTTCCTGCAGCATGCCTTCGATCCCATCACCGCCCGCTTCCACAATCACCTGAGTTTCGACCGGCGCTGGCTCGGCGAGCGTGGCTCCGAAGATTCGCACGGCCGGGCATTATGGGCCCTTGGCACGGCCGTCGGCCGTTTCCCCTTCCGCAGTTTTCAGATGATGGCCGGCCAGCTCTTCGCCCTGGCTCTGCCGTCGGTAACCGGCTTCACCTCGCCGCGGGCGTGGGCGTTCGGCCTCATCGGCATCCACGAATACCTGCGCCGCCTGAGTGGCGATAGCCAGGTGAATCAAACCAGGGAGATTCTCACCACCCGCCTGATGGAGCTTTTTTCCGCCGCGTCTAAACCCGACTGGCATTGGTTTGAAGAAGAGCTCTCCTACGATAACGCCAAGCTCGCCCATGCCCTGATCGTGAGCGGTCATTCCACACAGCAGCCTGAAGTGTTGAACCGCGGCTTGCAGGTTCTTCGCTGGCTCATCGACGTCCAGATGTCCGACAAAGGCCACTTCCGGCCCATCGGCACCAATGGGTTCTACCGCCGCGGCGGTCAGCGTGCCAATTTCGATCAACAGCCGATCGAAGCGCATGCCACCGTCTCCGCGTGTCTCGAAGCCTACCGCTCCACCGGCGACATCTGGTGGTACGATCACGCACAGCGCGCCTTTGACTGGTTCATCGGCTGGAACGATCTCGGCCTGGAACTCTACTCCCCGGAAACCGGCGGCTGCCGCGATGGCCTCCACGTCGACCGCGTCAACGGCAACCAGGGCGCGGAATCCACGCTCGCCTTCCTGCTCTCACTGGCGGAAATGCAACTCGCCCAAAACACGCTCACCAGTTTCAAGGAACCTGCCATCGCGGCATTCTAGCCGCCAGGCAACAACCCAATGCCCATTCATCTCAAGCGTACTTCCACCGTACTCAGGCCGGACCAGACTCGCGTTCTGTTGCGGCCCTTCGACCCCGGTGATTCAGACCGCACCTGCGGCATCATCTCCAGAATCAAAGCGATTCCGGAAGAGCAGGTCGGGCAGCTGCTCAATGCTGTTACCGCCGAGTTCTCGCAGCGTCATGCTGCCATCCAGATTACTTTTCTGCGGCGCTACGAACAGGTGTGCCGGCAATTGCTGAACGTCGAAGAGGTCTCCGAGCAGCGGAAATTGTTGATCGGCTCCTACTTCCTCGCCGAGTACTCGCTCGAATCCGCGGCGCTCTTCAATCCCTCCATCGTGTGTCATCCCGATCAGACCAATGTCCCCTCTGGCGCATTGCGGTTTGTGCTCAGCCTGCGCGCCACCGGCGAGGGCCACATTTCGTCCATCACGTTTCGCACCGGTCTCATCACCGCCGATTGCCGCATTGAAATCGATGAGCCCACCGGCTACCTCACCGAACCGCACCAATCGCCAAACCCCATCTACGAAAAGCCTCTCTTCATGCAGAAACTGGATGAGCTTGGTTTGAACACCGAGTTCACACGCCGCGTGATGCAGCGGCTTAACGAGTCGTTCACCCTGGGAGAACTTCGCTTCAGCCTCACCTCGGAGCAATTCCGCTGGCCCGAAGGAAATGCAACTGCGGAACAAGCCGCGGCCCAGGGCGTCTGGCTGCTGGCCAAATCAAATCACGAAGTACGCTTTCAGTCTGGCCAGGCCTTCTCCGACCGGATTCTCTTCCCCGCCACGCCCTCCCAACGCAACGGCATTGAAGATGCCCGCTTCGTCTGCTTTCACAATGGTGACAATCGCCCCTGCACCTACTATGCGACGTTCACTGCCTACGATGGCAAGGTCGTGATGCCGGAGCTGGTGGAGACCGCCGACTTCCTCGACTTCCGTTTCCTCACGCTGAATGGGCCCGCCTCTGAAAACAAGGGCATGGCGCTCTTTCCACGCAAGATTGACGGGCGCTATGCGATGCTATCGCGGCAGGGCAACGAAGATATCTCCATCATGTTTTCGGAAAACGTCCATTTCTGGAGCGAGCGCAAGTTGCTCCTCACGCCTGTCTATCCGTGGGAGATGATTCAGATCGGCAACTGCGGATCGCCGGTGGAAACCGAAGCCGGCTGGCTCGTACTCAGTCACGGCGTCGGCCCAATGCGAAAGTACTGCATCGGCGCATTCCTGCTCGATCTTCACGACCCCGCCAAATTGATCGGCCGCCTTCGCGAGCCGCTGATCAGTCCCAATGCCGACGAGCGCGAAGGCTATGTTCCCAACGTGGTCTATTCGTGCGGAGCGATTATCCACAATGCCCAGCTGATCATCCCGTATGGCCTGGCCGATCATGCCACCGGCTTCGCGACTGTCCCCGTGGCCGAAGTCCTGGCCGCGATGGAATAAGCGCATGCGTGCAAAAAACAGAATCGCCGTCCTGTCGCCCATCGCCTGGCGCACGCCGCCCCGCCAATATGGCGCCTGGGAGACCGTTGCCGGCAATATCACCGAGGGTCTGGTCGCGCGCGGTTGGGACGTTACGCTGTTCGCCACGGCCGATTCGCTGACCCGCGCCCATCTGCACGCCGTGATCGACCAGGGCTATGAAGAGGACCGCTCTATCGATCCAAAGGTCGCCGAATACCTCCACATCTCCGAAGTGTTTGAACACGCCGCGGAGTTTGACCTGATCCACAGTCACTACGATTTCATGGCCCTGTCGTTCAGCAGGCTGGTGAAGACCCCGGTCCTCACCACCATCCATGGCTTCTCCTCGCCCCAGATCATGCCGGTTTATGAGAAGTACAGAGACGGGTACTTTGTCTCCATCAGCGACTCTGATCGTGCCCCCGGCCTGCGCTACCTCGGGACGGTCTACAACGGCATCGATCTTTCGCTCTATCCGCTGCGGAAATCGGCAGGCGGGAATCTGATCTTCCTCGGCCGCATCCACCCTGACAAAGGTGTTCATCTGGCGATTGAAGTAGCACGCCGCAGCGGCCTGCCCTTGCTCATCGCCGGCATCATCCAGGACTCCCTGTACTTCCGCAGTCAGGTGGAGCCGTACCTGAATGACAAAATCCAATACATAGGCTCCGTGGATGTTGATGGCAAGAATGCATTGTTCGCGGACGCACTGGCGCTGCTGCATTTGAATACGATTCCGGAACGGTTTGGGCTGGTGCTGGCGGAGGCGAATGCCGCCGGCGTCCCGGTGATCGCGATGGACCTTGGCTCGTGTCGCGAGGTCATTGAAGACGGGCAGACCGGTGTTCTGGTGAACTCCGTCGACGAGGCCATCCTCGCGTTGGAGCGGATTCCAGGTATCGCCGGCAGTGTGTGCCGGGACCGCGTGGAGCGGCGTTTTTCCATCGAGACCATGGTGCGGGCGTACGAACAGGTCTACGCCTCGATCTTTGAATTGGAGGCAAACAAGGAAGCATGAAACGCGATATCGTCCAGCGCTACCCACACAATCCGATTCTCACGAAGGCACAGATTCCTTACCCGGTCGAAACCGTCCACAACGCCGCGGTGGTGAAGCATGGCAACGAATACATCATGCTGTTCCGCTCCCATCTCCGCACGGGCCGCTCCATCATCGGGCTGGCCCGCAGCCATGATGGCTTCCAGTTCACGGCCGACCCCGCGCCGTTCCTGACCCCCGCGCCCGATGGCCCCTTCTCCGAGTACGAGCGGTTCGGTGTGGAAGATCCGCGCGTCACTTGCGTGGATGGCGAGTATCTCATCACCTATAGTGCCTATTCCAGCAATGGCGTGCGCATCGCACTCGCCCGCACGAGGGACTTCGTCCACCTGGAGCGCGTCGCGCTGATCACCGAAGCCGACTATCGCAACGTGGTGATCTTCCCTGAGAAGTTCGACGGTCTGTATGCGCGGCTCGACCGTCCGCACTCGGAGATTTCGCCGTGGTCGATCTGGATCTCCTATTCGCCCGATCTCCACTTCTGGGGTAAGTCCGAGCTCATCATGAGGCCCGTCCAGTATCATTGGGACGAGATGAAGATCGGCCCCGGCGCGCCGCCCATCAAGACCGCCCAGGGCTGGCTGTCTATCTATCACGGCGTGTTCAATACCATGGCCGGCGCGGTCTACCGGTTAGGTGTCGCGCTGCATGACCTGCACAATCCAGGGAAGATCATTGGGGTCAGCGATCAATGGATCTTGCAGCCCGAAGACCCCTGGGAGATCACCGGCTATGTGTCGAACGTGGTGTTCACCTGCGGCGCCGTGCCGGAGCCGGACGGCACGGTGAAGATCTACTGGGGCGGGGCAGACAGCGTGATGTGCGTGGGCGAAGCGCTGCTCTCCGATCTGGTGGCGTTGTGCCTGGACCACCCCAGGGCCGCGCTTTGAGTGTGTAGCCGGGTGACCGGGTTTTGGATGGTATCGCAATTCAACGAAGTGGTTTATAATCAAAAGACCAGTTAATGTCGGGGCGTAGCGCAGCCTGGTAGCGCACCTGCCTTGGGCGCAGGGGGTCGTGTGTTCGAATCACACCGCCCCGACCATCTTTTCAGTCACTTACGGATCGGTCCGCCGTTGAAATTCATAAATTTCGATCCTGCAATAGCTACAAAATCAACTTCGGTCTGTTTCCTGTTTCTGCAACCATTTCAAAACAAAGCGAAAACTAAGGCCCGCGCACCTGCACCCCAGACAGGGGTTCTATGTGTTTGGAGGGCTTTCATTCGTAGTTGGATTGGGATAGAATCGGAGAATCATGAGCCAGCATTTCGAAGCCGTTTACGAAAATGGAGTGTTGCGACCTCTACAACCGCTGCACCTAAAAGAATTGGCAAGGGTTCAAGTGTTGGTCACTGAGCCCGAGGCGGACGCTCTGGACGAACTTATCGACTACAGTCTCCTCGACTATGCTCGTGCCCGAAGCAACTCGCTCAAGGAGATTCCGACATTGGAGGAAGTTCGTGCTAGACTCTCCAAAGTGGAAGGCTCGATGGCGGAATTGATCGTTGCGGAGCGCGGAGAATTTTGATTGGCGCACTACCACTTCGACACAAGCGCGTTTACCAAGTATTACCATCCTGAGATTGGCTCTGAGCGCGTGTCGGCAATCGTTCAGGACACGACTTCCATCAACCAGATTTCCAATCTTGCCATCCTGGAAACGCAGTCGGCATTCGCCATGAAGGTACGCACTGGCGTTTTGGATAGGGCCGATGCCGCAGTTGCGATGGACAAGGTATTTCGTGATCTCGCCGGCAGAGTCTTCTTCGCGGTCAGATTGGATGCGTCTCATCTTGAGGACGCGTGTGGTCTAGTTGCGAAGTATGGGTACGAGCGGCGATTGAGGACACTGGATGCGCTCCAGCTTGCTGTTGCTTTAGCGCTTCGCCGCAGGAATTTGCTGGATATCTTCGTTGCTGCTGACAAGCTGTTGGTCGAGGTTGCGGGGCTTGAAGGTCTGGCCGTTCTAAATCCGGAAGAGACACCGTAGAATAGAATCCTACGGATGATCGGCGCTCCTCAGTTTGGTTGGAAGCTGAGTGCCAGCGCTTGGAAAATGAGATCAACCGGCTGAAGGGGCTACTTAAAAAGAATAATATCCCCTTTGCTGTTGCCCCAATTGAAACTCCTGATGAAAGCGCGGTTGCCCAAGGGCTCGAATCCAAAGCGCAGAAGATCCACCTATTCCGCTCGCTCTTTCGTGGGCGTGAAGATGTATATGCTGTCCGCTTCAGGGCCAAGAACGGAGATTGGGGATATACGCCTGACGGCGTGACTGACTGGCGCGCCGAGGCAACCATTTCGGCGACAGGCCGTGTGAAGCGGCCGAAGACCTACTTTCCTTTAACTGATCAGGTGGTTCACCAGCACCTGACTGGCAAGAAAACTATCGGTGTCTATCCGATGTTGATGGACGAAACCTGTTGGTTCCTTGCCGCTGATTTCGACAAGGACTCCTGGCAGCAAGATGCACAGGCCTTCGTTGAGACCGCCGCCAAATGGGGAGTGGCGGCGTGCCTGGAAAAATCCCGCTCTGGCAATGGAGGCCACGTCTGGATCTTCTTTGAGGCGCCCGTTTCCGCGGTCATGGCGAGAAAGCTGGGTAGTTACATCCTCACGCAGACGATGGATTGCCGCCATCAAATCTCGTTAAAATCCTATGATCGCTTCTTCCCGAATCAAGACACAATGCCGAAGGGTGGATTCGGCAATCTAATAGCGTTGCCCCTGCAGTGGGCGCCACGGCAAGAAGGGAAAAGTGTCTTTGTGGACAGCAATCTGGAACCTTACCCGAATCAGTGGAAGTTGCTGCAATCCATACAGCGAATGTCGCGCGACCAAGTGGAGTGGATCGTTAACCAAGCCGTGCGGCAAGGATCCGTGGTCGGAGTCCGGATGGTGGAGCCGGACCCTGACGACAACAACGCGGAGCCCTGGTCGCTTCCGCCATCAAAGAAGAGGCCGGACAAGTTGATTGAGGGGCCCTTTCCCGAGCAGGTCGAAATCGCACAAGGAAACATGCTTTTTGTTCCAAAGGCGGGACTGCCTGAGGCAATGTTGAGTCGCCTGATACGGCTAGCGGCGTTTCAGAACCCCGAGTTCTACAAGGCTCAGGCCATGCGGTTGAATACATGGGACAAGCCTCGCATTATTGCCTGTGGCGAAGACCTGAACCGCTATATTGGGCTTCCTCGCAACTGCCTTGAAGATGCGCGGAAACTCCTCGGCGATCATCAGATCAAAGTCGTCGTTCGCGATGAGCGATTTGTAGGCCGGCCGATTCGTGCAGCATTTCTTGGAGAACTTCGCGGACAACAACCGGAAGCAGTGGCCGCAATTCTCGAATACGACATTGGAGTTCTCTGTGCTCCCACGGCGTTTGGCAAAACGGTGTTAGCTGCGAATATCATCGCGAAACGAGGGGTGAACACGCTTGTGCTTGTGCATCGCCAGCAACTTCTCGATCAATGGCGGGAGCGGCTCAGCGTGTTCCTTGACCTTCCTGACAAGTCGATCGGTCAGATTTCTGCCGGCAAGATAAAGTGTTCCGGAGTTGTGGATGTTGCACTCATTCAAAGCCTGAACCGGAAGGGCGAAGTGAAAGACGTTGTCGCTGAATATGGACATGTGATCGTCGACGAATGCCATCACCTCTCGGCTGTGAGCTTTGAGACGGTGATGAAACAGGTGAAGGCGAAATACATTACCGGGTTAACAGCCACACCGATTCGAAAGGATGGACATCAGCCTATCATCCACATGCAGTGTGGTCCAATTCGATTCAGAGTCGATCCGAAGATGGCGACTGAAGCTTCGCCGTTCCATTATCTGCTCGTTTCGCGCGAGACGGGATTCCACGTCGATTCCGCCGGTGAGCGGACAATACAGGATCTCTATACCGGCATGATTGCCGATCAATCCAGAAATCGGATGATTGTTGCCGACATTATTGACGCGGTTCAGGCTGGCCGTTCTCCGCTGGTACTGACTCACCGGACCGAACACCTGGCGGCACTGGACGCTGCACTTTCAGGCGTTGCCGATGTGGTCGTGCTTAAGGGCGGCATGGGGAAAAAGCAGCGCCAAGAAGCGTCTGGCCAGATTGCCGCAGCGGGGAATGACAAGCCACGTGTCATTCTGGCAACAGGCAGCTACATTGGCGAAGGATTCGATGATTCGCGCTTGGATACGCTGTTTCTGACAATGCCGATTTCCTGGCGGGGGACCTTGCAACAATACGTGGGACGGCTACACCGGATTCATCACGGCAAAACGGTAGTGCGGGTATACGATTATGTGGATGTGCTGATTCCTATGCTGGCTCGGATGTATGAAAAACGGCTGAAAGGCTACAGAGCACTCGGATACGAAACTGCGATAATAGGCCAAGACAAAGGAGATCCCCTGTATATAATCTTGTAGCTTGTCAATACCGCGCAGGACAATCCCGTTCAACAAGTTGCAACTAGCTGCCCGGAACTAATTGAAGTATAAGCGCTTGATAATAAGGCATTTTAGACATACGCCGCACCTGCCTTGGGCGCAGGGGGTCGTGTGTTCGAATCACACCGCCCCGACCATTCCTTCCAGCCACACTTGCGAGTCGGTCCGCCGTCGAAATTCGCAAACACCCCCCCCCCGAAATCTCAGCCCCGCGCACCTGCAGTCCAAACAGAGGTTCGGCGCGCTCGGATGTCTGGTGTTTCGAGATCCTCCGCATCATTTCGCCGAATGTGAATGGCAAGACCCGTGCGATCTGCCGAATCAGGTCCGGACCGATTCCGAGTTCATCCTGGTTAAACGCTTTGAAGACGTGTTTTTTATCCTGTAGGTTTCGGGCCCGTGCCAGTACTGATTCCGATCGGCTCTTTTTGTCCAGATGCGAGACAAGGCTCGTCCTTGTATACTGATTGCACCGGAGAGCATCAACAATGTGCAGCCGCATGGTTCTTTTGTTCAGCTTCATCGCGATGATCGCCGCTCAGACACCGGCCAATTGGAGCCAGAAATCTCCGCAGACCAGTCCGCCCCCTCGAAATGACAGTTTCGCAATGGCCTACGATTCTGTCCGCAAGCAGACAGTGATGGTAGGAGAAAATTACGGAACAGCGCTGTTGGAAACCTGGATCTGGGACGGCATCAACTGGACACAGAAAATCCCAGGCAGAAGCCCAACTCCGCGAAGCCGCCACGCCATGGCCTTCGATACTGCTCGCGGCGAACTGGTTTTGTTTGGAGGGTTAGCGCTTACCGGAGCAATTTTGAATGACACCTGGGTGTGGGACGGTTCCACCTGGACCCAGAAGACTCCAGCGGCCAGTCCGCCTGCGGAATACAGCATGGCAATGGCTTACGACTCCGCGCACGGCCAAATTGTAATGTTCGCCTCCGATACCTGGCTGTGGGACGGTTCCAACTGGACACAGAAAAGCTCACCAAGCAAGCCGAGTGCGCGAAGGTTGTCTTCCATGGCGTACGATTCCGCGCACGGCCAGGTTGTATTATTTGGAGGGGGAAGTTACGACTTTACCTCCTTGCTCCAGGACACTTGGCTCTGGGACGGCTCAAATTGGGCCTTTAAGCCTCAGGCAAATTTGCCACCCGCCCGCGATTCGTATGCCATGGCCTATGATCCGGTGCGGCAGCAAGTCGTCATGTTCGGGGGAACGGACAGAATCTATTGCACCAGTAACTGCACAGTATTTAACGATACTTGGATCTGGGATGGCTCAAGTTGGAACCGGAAAGTAACAGGGAGCAGCCCGTCCCCGAGGGCTGCCACGGCGATGTCATACGATCCCGCGCGCGATCAAATCGTTTTGTTTGGGGGCTTCTCCGGAACCAGTACTCTGCTGAACGATACGTGGACGTGGAATGGAGGGCCCGCTGCGAGCATTCCCTCCATCGGGAGCGTGACAAGCGCCTCGGCATTCGGCGGCTTCCCAAGCGTTGCTCCCGGATCCTGGATTGAGATCTACGGATCGAATCTGTCATCCACTACCCGTTCCTGGAGCGGCGCCGACTTTAGCGGAAATAACGCCCCGAACGTGCTCGATGGGGTGCAGGTGACGGCGGGCGGCCAGAAGGCATTCGCGTACTACATCGCGGCAAACCCTGGACAGATAAATGCTCTCCTGCCATCCAACATCGGCACTGGACCACAGCAATTGACGGTCACCAATGCGAATGGAACCAGCGCTCCATTTAATGTCACGGTGAATGCCACGCAGCCGGGGTTGTTGGCTCCCGCCGCCTTCAGGCTGGGAGGGCATCAGTATGTTGTGGCCCAATTTGCCGACGGGAGTTATGTGCTGCCGGCGGGATCGATCCCCGGTGTCAATTCACGCCCGGCGCGGCCCGGAGAAACGGTCGTTATTTATGGAATAGGTTTTGGCCCGGTTATTCCAAACATCTCCGCGGGGCAGATCGCCACTGAAGCCAATCAGATCTCCGCTCCTTTGCGGATTTCATTCGGACAGATGACCGCCCAGATGCCGTATTTCGGCCTTGCGCCGAGCTTCGTGGGGTTGTATCAGTTCAATGTAGTGGTTCCGGCTGTACCGGATAGCGATCTGGTCCCACTCACCTTTAGTCTTGGCGGCGCAGCGGGTGCGCAGACTTTGTATACCGCCGTACATCAGTAGGACGCGCCTCGCATGATCTGAACATGGCGGCCTTTGCTTCCTTCCTTTTTCCCGCCGCTTGGTCCGTTTCGCACCGGGCACCTGCTTGTGCCCATTCCGTTGGCCGCCAGCATCATCCGTTGTAGACCTCGAACCGCTCTTTGCAAATCGCCAAGTGCCGGCCCACCTCGTAAAAGTCATTCTGGAATTGCTGCGACCTTGACAACTGGCTCAGCCCCTATCTGGATAATCTTGTAGCTTCCCGGAGCAAGCCAGAGTATTCCAGTTCAACAGGTTGCCACTTCATGACGGGAAATCATTGAAAGTGAGGTGGATGAACAATCGGCTGTTCCAGGACATGCCGAAAATCGCCTTGGGCGCAGAGGGCCGTGTATTAGAATCACACCGTAATCGGCCGCCGAGCACCTCCCATCCCCTTCTCCCATCCACGCCCCATCCATGAGAAAGTGAATGGAGCCCATGAACGCCGCTCACCCACCCCCGGGCGCACTAACGCGCCGCACTCTACTCGGCGCCTTCGCCGCAACCGCAGTCACCGCCGCCGAACTGCAGCCATACGCCACTCCCGACCTCCCAGACCCGCTCCTCGTAGAAGCCTACGAAAAAGCCGCCCGCCAGAACGTCCTCGCCGCCGTCAATCCGCGCGTCTTCCCCGGCTACTTCTCCGTCTGCGCTGACGGGCGCGGCTTCGGCTACGGCAACTCCTACCCCTCGCTCGACGGCCATCAACTCACAGACGCCCTGCTGTGGCTCGGCCAGGTGGAAACCGCCAAAGCGAATTGGGAGTACGTCCGCAAGTTCCAGCGCGCCGACGGCAACCTGCCGCTCGCCATCCTCCCTGCGCAAGCCGGCAAGTCCATCGGCCCGGCCGGTTACACCACCACCGTCTCCGCCAATGGCGGCCTCTACAATCACTGGGTGCCCGGCAATCCGCTCGCCGCGCTGGCCAGTCCAACCTACATCCAGAATGCCGTCGTGATCTTTCGCCGCACCCTCGATCTGGAATGGCTCCGCGCCCAAATCGCTTCCGTCAACCTCGCCGCGGACTTCCTCGAATCACTCACCACCGCCGAAGGCGCCGTGCAAGGCGCAGGCTACTACGTGGAACGTCCGTCGCGGATCGATTGCGACGGGGTCACTCAACCACACGCCATCGATGCCTTCGCCCGCGCCGCCGCCTTGAATCGCGCCGCCGGCAATCCCGAACGCGCAGCCCGCATGGAGAAGGTCGCCGCCCGCATCCGCGCCAATTTTGTCGAGCGCTTCTGGGTGAACGGCCGCTTCGCCGAATACCGCCATCCACAGCACGGCCTCATCACCAGTCACGGCTACACCGATGCGGATTGGGCCGCGCTCGCCCTCGGCGCGGCGACCACGGAGCAGGTTGCGCAGCTTTGGCCGCGAGTAAGAAACGAGAAGCTCTTCTATTACGGCGGCATGCCCGCCGGCATCGCCACCGAACCGGAGAAGTATGAGGGGTGGGAGTTTTCTTACCCGGACCGCATGGATCTCGCCGCGATGGGACGCGTCTGGTACCTCGAGTGCCAGGCGCGAGCCCGCATGCGCGACGCCGCGGGACTGCTGGATTCGGTGCGGCGCGTCTGCGAAGTGGGCCGCACCTCCGGCTACTACTGGCGCGAACGCTACGGCCCCAAAGGCGGCCACGGTGTCGAAAAGTATTGCGAGTATCCGGCGAATCTCATCCGCATAGTCCAGCGGTTCCTGCTCGGCGTGGAACTGGCGATCGATGGCAGCCTGGTGCTGTCGCCCGTCGTCACCGCCGGATTCGAACAGCGCGGCTTCGGGCAGCGCCTCGCGTGGCGCGGCCGCATTCTCGACTACCGCATCCGCAAGGGTCACATCTCAGGGACGTATCATGGCGATACGCCCCTGTTGCTGCGGATCGGGCGGAAGGTGGCGACCCTGCCTGCACGCCCGCGCGGACACAACTTCAATCTCCGCTACCAATAAGGTGAAGTATTCGGAACGAACAGGCGGTTCCGCCTGTTCTTTACGGCTTAGACGTCAAGTCCGCTTTACCCGTCATCACGTCCACCGGCACCGAAACGTGTTCATGCGCAATCAGCCACTGGCCGTTCACCCGCTTGTAGCCATCGGTGACGCGGACGGTGAATTCCAGCTTCTTGCCATCCTTCATCTTGCCAGAAACGGACTGAATCGAGTGCCCCCAGGCCACATCGCCGCCGGTGGCCGTTACGTCCCCGTCGCTCAGGGTAGCCGTCACCGCCCCCGGGAACAGGCCCAACATCTCCTCCCAGTCCTTCTTGTACGCAACCGCCCCCACGTACTGCCGCGGCGGCGCCACGTCGAATACGAGCAGGCTCGAATCCGGCACGTAAAGCGACATGATGGCGTTCACGTCTTTGGCGTTGAAGGCCTTGATGAACTTGTCTTCCAATGCCTTGATGTCGGCCACGTCCTTAGCCGCGGCCTCGGCAGCTTTGGCCTCCAGGGCCTTCGGGTCGGGTGGTGGCGGAGCCTGCGTGCACGCCGTGCAGCAGAGAATCAGCGCCGCGCTTGCGGCGATGGTGAATCGTTGGTGTCTATACAATGGGTTCTCCTCGCTTGAAAACAGCGGGAAGAATTATATCAATGTAAGTACCAGTCAGCAATCGCAACAAAGCGGCATCGATTTGAATGTGGGGACATCTGAGCTAATCCGTCAAGCGATTTTTTTTGAGAACTTCTGAAAACCTCCAACGGTTTCCCACCTTCCCATGGTGGCAAGTGGGGAGTTGTGTTTTTCGAGGGCTCTTAGAT